>ENA-OQDC01000368-OQDC01000368.1-human-gut-metagenome-genome-assembly--contig:-NODE-368-length-33398-cov-5.834480_pt1 | contig 33398 bp, 30 predicted proteins | sample MGYA00242770_ERZ504601 | MGnify/ENA primary metagenome ERZ504601 (study PRJEB26092, sample SAMD00036305) | human gut metagenome | host: Homo sapiens | study: EMG produced TPA metagenomics assembly of...
CAGGAATGACCACATCGCCTTCGGGCAAACTCGTGACCGCTCTGCTTTAGCAAGGCGGCATACCTCCTCGCCGTTTTCCGCAACCACCAACACAGGAGTCCCTGTTCACGGAAAGCTTGCGCTAGGGCACCTACTGATTCGCTTTGAGCAGCGGCGATTATAGTTAAATCGCAGGCTAGATGCGTATCAGGAGTTTGAGAAGGAAAATAGCTTACCATCACACGAGAATTAGGTGATTCACTGTTAAAACCAGCACGTACAAACACCTGAAAATCCGGTGAAGCACTTTCGTCGATAAGAATGTTTACTGAAACCGGGATAGAACTTGCTCGGTCTATATCAATTGCAGCAGAAAGTACTGCAGGAATATCAACTGGAAGCTTCACGGCGGTCCCCTTTCACTTAGCGACCATTATGCACCCAAACAGAGTTTATCAAGCCTAACATCATGAAGTTTACGATCATAAATGATGAACCATAACTGATAAAAGGAAGTGGAATACCGGTAATCGGCATTAAGCCACAGGTCATACCAATATTTTCCAATATCTGAAAAAGCCACATTCCCACTACGCAGATAACGATGATCGTACCAAACAAATCACCTGAACTTCTTGCAACGTTCACCGAGCAAACAATGAGGCCAATGTAAAAAGCAAGCAAAGCTAATGCGCCAATAAACCCAAATTCCTCTGCCAAAACGCAGAAAACAAAGTCTGTCGGAGCCTCAGGTAAAAAGCCCAAAGATGACTGGGTTGCCTGCATAAAGCCTTTACCCAAAAGGCCACCGCTACCAATAGCAATTTTTGCCTGTTGTAAGTTATAGCCATCTCCAGAAGTATCATGAGTCGGATCAAGAAATACCGTCAAACGTGATTTCTGGTAATCCTTAAGAAGTACATCATGACCAAACAACTGATCAAGCACGGGATCGATAAGCAAAATAGCAGCAACAAGCACCACTAAAACACCAATGGTTCCCACAATAAATCGCCAGTTCGCTCCCCCAATAATAAGAGCAAACCCTGCGATCATCAGGTAGACCAAACCAGTTCCTAAGTCTGGCTGTGTCATTACACAAATAAAAGGTACTGCCAAAATTAAGAGCGCTTTTATAAACTCACGCAGATCGTTAAGTCTGCCGCCATAGCGCGCCATCACTGAAGCAGCGAGCAACACAACCGTGACTTTGGCAAACTCACCAGGTTGCAGCCGAATACCAACATTAATCCACGATTGACCACCGTTAACTTCAACGCCAATGCCAGGTATGTGCGGTGAAAGTAGGAGTACCACATTGATGATAAGAAATACGGTGATATAGCCCGACAATACGTGATAATCCAATCGAGTAATAAGAACGAACAAAACTACGCCCACTCCGACACCCATAAGCTGTCGAGAAAAGCTGTAATCCGGGTCGGATGCAGTAGCAGAAAACTGTACGATCAATCCATAGGCAACCAACACCAGCATAAAAAAGATGAAAGGTGGGTTGAGATACTTAAACCGTCTTGGTTTAAACGTTTTTGCAACAGTGGGGTCCTGTGGGCGCACAGAACTGATTTCGTTCATCATCTGAGCCATTCAAGACACCTACTCTTCTGAATCTTCATTACTTGTATTGTCGGAATTATCAGTATTTCCTGAGCTACTGTTAACTTCAGTAGCAGAAAGAACCGTCAGTTCTTCGTTTAGACTGCCATCAAGAGTTTGTATAGCGGCATCCATGATGCGAGCAGCGATAGGTGAACCAGTTGTGCCACCACTGCCACCTTCTTCCAAACAGAGAGCTAAAGCAAATCGGGGCTCTTCGTAAGGGGCGTAGCAGGAAAACCAAGCCATATCTTGCTTCCCTGCAACTTCAGCAGTACCTGTTTTTGCTGCAGCACTCCAGGAATACTGGCCGAAGTCAGCAGATACCGAAGCATTTTCCGTCGCTACGCCATGAAGCGCATCCTGCATAACAGCCAGCAAAGAGGGATCAACATCTGGATGATAGTCTTCTATTGTTTCGAACGAGAGAACGGTTTCTCCTAACGAATTGCGAACTTCTTTCAACAGGTGAGGGCGCAGTAATTTTCCTGTTGCCACTGCCGCATAAGCACGAGCAACCTGGATGGGGGTTACCAGCACATAGCCCTGACCAATAACCATATTCGACATATCGCCTGGAAGCCATTGCGCTTCTTCTGGAACGTCTTTAAAGTACTCCTGCTTCCATTGCGGTGTCGGAATACGTCCTTCGGCTTCACCCGAAAGATCAATATTCGTGGATGCGGCATAACCGAACTCTTTAATGAAATCCTGCATGGCTTCATTGCCGATCGTCCCACGAGCATCATAGAAATCTTTAGCAATTTCGTAAAATACAGTGTCACAAGATTCGATGACACCCTCTCGGAAAGTGATGGCACCATGACCAGTTTCAAGCCAGCAGTTCTGAGGGAACTCGTCACCAAACCCCGTCCATGTACCCGTACAATTCCAGGTACGTGAGGTATCAGCAAAACCATAAGTAAGGCCCGCAAGGCCCGTAAAAGCTTTAAAACACGAAGCTGCAGGGTAAGTACCCGCAATCGCACGATTCATTAACGGATAGTGCGACTCTTCGGTTTGGTAGGCATCCCAAGTATCCTGCGAAATACCACCAATAAAGCGCTCCGGCTCATAGGTGGGATAATTCGACATAGCAACGATGCCACCTGTTTGCACATCAATCACCACGCAAGCAGCCGCCGTACCAGTACCACCACTTACCGCTTCTTGAAGAGCGACATCAGCAACGTGCTGCACGCGTGCATCTATTGTCAGGTACACATCATTGCCTTTGGTGGGATCAGTTTCAGCTACTACCTGCTGAACCACACCCGATGCATCAGTTACTAAGATACGCTGTCCGTGATCTCCTGCGATAAGGGCATCATAGGTTTGTTCCACGCCGCTCTTACCGACCGCATCACCACTTTGTATGTCACGGCCTTCAGCAGCATTATTTAAATCATCTTCCGAAGCGGTGCCGGTATACCCCAACACATGCGCTGCAAGCGCACCATACGGATAAGAACGTGTTGTTCTAACCTGAGTTGTTACCCCAGGAAATGCATCGCGATGTTCTGAAATGTAGGCTATATCACGCAGCTTTACATCACTTGCAACCACGCGCTGACTCTGGGCGCCTGACGATGAATCTAAAACACGAGAACGAACTACTTCATAGGGAATTCCCAAAAGAGCAGACAGACGCAGAAGTACATCTGTGTTATCCGCCACTTCTGAATCCGCTAAAACGGTTTGAACCTGGCGGTTGGTTACCAGAGCAACCCCTTGAGAATCATAAATTACTCCACGAGGAGCAGGGGTGCTCACGGTCGTGTAAAGATTAGCTTGCGCTTCTTCGCTATATGTTGCACTCTCCAAGATTTGAAGACCGAACAGACGTACTCCAAGCGCACTAAAAACTCCCGCAGCCAACACGCCAACTGCGATAAATCGGTTTCGAAGGCCTTCCCCACTTACCGAAGTTCCACCAAACGAGGCACCCGACCCTGAACTTGACGAAGTTTTCGGAGTCTGCGCAGAAATGCCAACCGAAGTAACTGATTTCACCTGCATGCGATCACGCGTGCGCGATTGAGATGACTGAGAGCGAACCCGAAAGATCACTACAGCAAGAACACCGAGCACTATAAGCGCAGCAATAGTTGTTAGAATGGCCGATAGCATAAACACAACACCTGAGGTTTAGTGGAATCGACCGCTGCCTGATACCTTCCACGCATCATTAACCTGCTGCGCAAGAGGTAAGCGCCTCATAATTACAAACAAGAGAGCAGCAATAACTACGTTCATAACGGTAGCAGGAAGAACCCGCTGCAAGAACAGCTCGATAAAGCCACCCTGATAACCGACAATGAGCAACACAAGCATAAAAACAAATTCAAAAACGAAAATTGCTGCCGCAAACGCAATAAGAGGCATGGTAATGCTGGTGTCATCAAGTACCTCAAAGACGCGTGAAAGTACAAAGGTTATCGCTAAAAGCAAAAGCGACGTCAATCCCACAGGCGTTTGAGAGAGCAAATCCGCAACGAGACCCAACACAAATGCGTACCCATACGTTGAATCTGGCCTCCGCAACACTGAGAGAACAAGCACGAATGCCACTATGAAACTAGGAACCACTGAAAAAATGGTCAAAATTGGAGCAAAGATTATCTGGATAACAACAATTATCGCTGAACAAATAAGAGGAAGCATCCATTCACGCATCGCAATCACTCGCTTCCCTCATTAGAATTCGTACTAGTATCTGAACCCGAATCGGAAGATTCGCCACTTCCATCAGAGTTGTTTTGCGTTTGATCAGTATTTGAAGTGGTATTTCCAGAAGTGTTTCCAAGAAGGGCATCAGGTCCTACGGCTGAAATAATCGCATTAGCAGTCGATTGATTTTCATCTGCTGCACCATTATTGCTCATACCTAACACCACCAGCACTTCACTGATGTTATCAAACGAAGCATTAGGGGTAATTACAATAGTTCGAGTAGCATCGCCTTGGCGCTGTTCCACTTTTGAAACCGTGCCAATAACAAGACCCCTAAAATAGCCTCCGCCAAGTCCAGAAGTGATTACTGCTTCACCTTCAGTAACTTCTACCCCTTCATCTACTCCTTCAAGATACAATACGCCCTCTACGGAACCTGAGAGAATGCCTTCCGAGCGCGATGACTGCAGCATAACAGCAACGCCACTTTGAGCATCGTTTAAAAGACGAACCTGGGAAGAATACGTACTTACCGATATTACCTGCCCAACAACACCCGTTGCGCCCATAACTGGCAAGCCTTCAGTTACTCCTGAAGCTGAGCCTACATCTATAGTGATAATGCGATTGTATGAATCTGAAGAATATCCCGTCACGCGCGCCGCTACAGAAGTAAATCCGTATGCATCATGCAAACCAATAAGTGATTCGAGGCGATTAGCCTCCTGACGATATTCTTCTAGCTCGACCACCATTTGACTTAAGGTGGCATTGCTTTCCTGCAGCTGATTCATCGTTTGACCATCTGCGGTTAAATCCTCAAGTGAGGCAGTGGCTGATACCGCCAAAGAACTGCTTGCCGCCCCTATGGATGAAAGAGGGGAAGACAAAGCTGAAGTGGAATCTTGTATGGTATGGAGAGGACCTTCCTCCCCTTCGCGCGCATAAACAACGACCAAAACCAACGAAATCACCAGTAATAATACCAGCAACATCGTTGAATTGAATTGGCTACCGAATGGGATGCGTTTATCGTTCAAGTTCAGGGCCATCGTATGCGAAGATCTCCTATTTTGATCTCGAAAGTATTTGCTTTAATGCCGTTGGCGTTTCAAGGACCCTCAAGCAACCTGTTACTACATTGGTCAATGCTGTCTCACTGGTCCAGACAGGGATTTCAAGCTGCTGCGAGAAATAACGGTCAAGACCATTGAGCAATCCGCCGCCACCCGTTAAGAGGATGCCATTAGAAATAATATCCGAAGCTAAATCGGGGTTAGTTTTCTTGAAGGTTTCCTTAATATGTACCACCATTTCATCAATGGGAGCTTGAAGGGCATCACGAACATCTTCGGACTGAATGGTAACTTCCTTTGGCTGTTCAGTAAGTACATCTTGTCCAGAGATAATCATGTCACGTTCACGACCATCTTCGAAAGGCAGAATAGAACCTATCTTAATCTTAATGACCTCGGCAGTGCGCTCGCCAATCTTAATTCCAAGAAGATCACGCAAATGCATCGCAATTGCTTCATCTAAACGGTTGCCGGCAAGACGCAAAGAAGAGGAGGTTACAATGCCACCCAAAGAAATAACCGCAACCTCAGTAGTGCCGCCACCGATATCTACAACCATCGAACCAGTAGGTTCGGTTACAGGCAAATCAGCACCCATAGCGGCTGCCATGGGTTCTTCGATTAAGTAAGCCTGACGTGCGCCCGCCTGAATGGTGGCTTCAAATACTGCACGCTTTTCTACAGAGGTTGCACCACAGGGGATACATACCACAATACGCGGCTTTGGTTGCCAAGGATAACGACGGGGAGCCGCCTTATTAATAAACGCAGAAATCATAGCTTCTGTTACATCATAGTCAGCAATTACGCCATCATGAAGCGGATGTTCTGCAGAAAAGGTATCAGGCGTATGGTTGATCATATTTTTTGCTTCATGACCAACAGCGAGCACGCGATGAGTACTACGTTCGATAGCAACAACCGAAGGCTCGTTAATAACAATACCTTGACCGGTAATGGCAACTAGAGTATTTGCCGTACCCAAGTCAATAGCCATATCGTACGAATTTGACGAAGTAGCATTCTGTATAAAATCAAGGAAAGACATGCATCATCCTTAAAACTGTTTGTGAGCAATCGTAAACATGAATTTTACCACACCACATAAATCCTGCAGCAAAACAAGAAGTATACCTTTGCTATAAAACAACTCTCCTACACACTACGAGCCCTAGCATAGCGCCAGGGCTCGTAAAATACACGACATTTTTTAAAAAAGTGCCTACTTAAAGAAAATACCAATCTCGCGCTCAGCAGATTCAACCGAATCAGAACCATGGATTACGTTTTCATCCATGATCAAACCAAAGTCACCACGAATAGTTCCAGGAGCTGCTTCAGCAGGATCGGTAGCACCCATCAGAGAACGGCACTTCTTTACCGCACCTTCACCGGAAACTACCATCTTTACTACAGGACCAGAAGTGATATAAGAAATCAAACCATCATAGAATGGCTTGCCTTCATGCTCTGCATAATTTGCAGCAGCCTGTTCTGGGGTAACCATTCCCATTTCCATACGCTCGATCTTAAGCCCAGCACGCTCAAAGCGATTGACGATTTCGCCAATATGACCATTGCGAACACCATCAGGCTTAATCATGCTGTAGGTCTTTTCGATTGCCATGCTTTGTTCCTTTCAAAGAAAGACTACTTATGCGTTATGAAACAAGGCTGGATTTCCGTTTTAGTTTATACCAGCCCCGAATCTCTTTAAGGGTGTGCAACTTATTATTGCGCTACCTGGCTTGCAAAGGCCAATGAAACATTTGAAACTTTCCAGCCGATACCATCTCGAACAAGAGAAACCTGATAAGGAATCTCTCCCCCTTGTGGCGTCGTTGCAGTTACGTATACATCAGCGGTGCTCAGGTTGTTGACTGTTCCATCAACCGAGATAGTGCTTCCCGACGTGATCATATCGGAAAAACGCGCCTTGCTGGTATCGTCAAGATTTGATGCATACACTTCATTATTCGAAGGATCGCTAAACAAGGTGCTAATTTGGTCCTGCTGTGAAGGAAAACCTACGCCCTGAACATAAGCAAACGTTCCTCCACCACCAATTCAGGCAAAGAAGAACAAGGATAACGAAAAAGACTTTCGTCCACGATGACGATGCTTTTTCTTACTCCCTGTGTCCAATCCTGAAAATCAGGCTGCTGCGCTGCAAAGAAATCGCTATTTTGTTCCGCTTCAGCAATGCTTCGCATAATGCTTGTCTCGGAAATTTGAGTGGTGCCCATCTCGGAAGGAGAAAGAGGTTGCGCCTCGATAGGTACCCCATCTCCAGGAACATCTAATCCTGAAAGATCAGTCTGGGTAGACACAGGAGAAGGTGCCGGCTCCTGTTCGCCAGTCGCACCCGATGCTACCGCCGCAACAGCGCGCTGGTAATCAACATTGGCAGCATCATTGAAGACATAGGTCTTGTCTGCCAGAGCCGATTCAAACGCACGAACTGCTTTGTCCATTTTTCCATCAGCAACATAGGCTTGGCCCATATTTGCAAAAAGCTTATTGCGGGTATCTGGAGTCATATCGAACTGCAAAGCACTTTCATATGAAGCGATGGCGTCCATAGGACGATCAAGCGCCATAAAGCAAACACCCAAATTGAGAAGAGCCTTTGTAGGATCAGGATTCATTTCGTCTAAGGCTGCAGAACGAAACGCTGCTCCCGCTTCAGCAGATTTGCCCAACTTCAAAAGCGCATTACCCATAGCTTGATAAGCTTTATAAGGCGTTGCATAACGTGAATCGTCGAGTGCTGACTGGAAATTGGTTATAGCATCTTCGAAGTCTCCCTGAGATGCATAAACCATACCTAAGTTGTACCCCACCGAGCCTAAAGCATCATACGATTCATCAATCAAAGCCTGAGAATAGGCGTGAATCGCTTCATTAGGATCGTTGAGCTTAACGAGGCAATTGCCAATTTGATGATACAAAAGTCCCAGTTCGCCTGGAGCTTTTGAGACAGAGGTGTCCTGCAGGCACTCAGTAAACTTTTCAAGTGCTACTTCGTATTGCTTTGAAACATATGCGCTTCTTGCCTGCTGGAAAATCTCGTTGTTCATATATGGTTCGTTTCCTCTCTTACGATCTCGATAACGAGTCGTAGTGCTTAACAAAGATTCACCCTTGCTAAGCAGGGCTGTTTGCTAGTTGGCGTTTTCGATAAGAATGGTTTCAATCACATCGCCAACGCGAAGTTGGCCAATAACATCTAATCCCTCAATTGTCTGACCGAACACAGTATAGCCTGAATCCAAGAAAGGCTGAGGACCAAGACAGAAGTAAAACTGAGAGCCAGCAGAATTAGGATTCTGAGAGCGAGCCATAGCAAGCGTGCCGTCGAGGTGCTTGTTGTGAGGATTAGTGGTGTATTCTTCCTTGATTGTATAGCCGGGTCCACCAGTACCTAAGCCCGCATAAGGATTACCTTCTGCTGCCTTTACCTGTTCAGAATCAAGATCGCGCGTGTTAGGGCAACCACCTTGAATTACAAAATTTGGAACATAACGATGGAATTTAAGATTGTCATAGAAGCCCTTCTGAGCTAATTCAACAAAATTCCCTACATGAATTGGCGCATCTTCACCCATAAGCTGAACACGGATATCGCCCTTGGAAGTTTTTACTACTGCAATTTCTTTTCCATTGGGCTTATATTCGGGTATGTACATTGCCATGGTTTCCCCTTACTACTATCACCACATTGCTAGAGTCAGTACTGACCTTAGCAGGTATTGCTTAAATGGCGCCCTCTACAGGATTCGAACCTGCGACTTTCTGCTCCGGAGGCAGACGCTCTATCCCCTGAGCTAAGAGGGCTCAAGTTACACTATTATACGTTATGATTGGCAACGTTTAAATTTCTGCACGAAAACCAAAGGAATACAAGCAGTCTCAACATAAAATTTAAACAAAGCAGGACGTTTTGAACGTTTGCATCCCCAAAACAAAGTAAGATGCCTTATGCTTTATCAGCTCAGCAACATACCACTAAAACGAAACAAGTAAAGAGAATGGCGGACCTTATGACTACTTCCTTTCGTATAGCTATCGATTCATTGACATACGGCCAGGCAGGCATTGGACGCACTCCAGAAGGAAAAGTAGTATTTGTCCCCAAAACAGCTCCAGGCGATCTTGTTGAAGTTGAACTGACTCGAGAAACCTCTTCCTATAGTGAAGGAATCGTCACTTCAATCATAGAACCAAGCCCTTATCGCACAGCGCCAGCCTGTCCTCACGCCAACACCTGCGGTGGCTGTCCCTGGATGCATATAGCCTACCCAGCACAACTTGAAGCAAAACGTTCCAACGTTGTAAATCAACTCTCTCGTATCGGAGGATTTAGCCGCGATGAAGCGGAAAATCTCGTCGGTCCATGCGTGCCTTCAAAACGAGAACTCGGCTATAGAAACAAATTAGAATTTTCTACAGGATATGATCAACAAGGAAAGTTTGCTTTGGGCCTTCACGAGCACGGTGGAACTTTTATTCCAATCCCCAAGCAATGTCTACTCGGTGCTAAGGGAATAGAGAAAGCGCCAGGAGCTTTAAGAGGAGCCCTTGCCTATCTGCAAGGAAGCACTGACTTGGGTATCTTTCGCATCGGCATCCGTCGAAGCGTTCGAACCCAAGATACCGAAATTGCCCTCTGGACCAAACCGTGCGCTTTCCCTCGTAAAATCGTAGCGGATACCCTACAAAGCGCTCTTAAATGCTCAAGTATTGTTCGTGTTATTGCCGATGCCGGAAAAGCACGCAAAGTAAAAAAGGTTGAAGCGCTCTTTGGAAAGGGAAGCTGGAGTGAAGAGGTTGACCATCAACGCTATCGCATCAGCGCACCAAGCTTTTTTCAAGTTAACACCGCACAAGCAGAAAAAATGATTGCTCTTGTACTTGAAGGGCTCGAAGTGAATAAACATTCCGTTGTTGCAGACCTTTACTGTGGTGCTGGTACCTTCACGCTACCCCTCGCAAAGCGATGTGACTTCGTGTATGCCGTCGAATCGGCCGCCTCTTCCGTGCGTGATCTTCGACGCAATATCGAAGCGGCAAACCTTACCAATGTAGAGGTTATCGGTGGCGATAGTGCTCGTGAGTTGCCCAGCCTTGGTGAACTTGACGCCCTTGTTGTTGACCCACCTCGTGCTGGACTCGCAAAAGGGGTTACCCAAAGCATCGCTTCTACTGGCGCTAAACGAGTAGCATATGTAAGCTGTGACCCCGCCACATGGGCACGGGATATAGCGCGCTTTAAAACTGCGGGATACACCCTAACTCAGGCGACACCAGTTGATCTTTTCCCTCAAACCTATCACGTGGAAACAGTCAGCATTCTACAGCGAATAAGCGGGTAATCCCTTCTAATATAAATAGCGCACAGGTCAAGGCAAAAAGGGTTGCAGAAAAAATAATGACGCAAAATTTGCGTCATTATCAAACTAGGTTGTTGTTACAGAACTCAAACTATGTTGTTACAGGACGATTTTGCGCGCGAATGACTTTACTCGCGAACTCCTTCTACCTGTTCTACTAATTTCGCAATGCGCTCAGAGTATTCAGGGTGCTCAATACCTGCTTCAGCTAAATCGATAATGGGAGCATCACTCCAAAGCATTTCGAGACGATAGTAGTCACGCGCTTCAGGCTGGAAAATATCAACCACAAACGAGCCGTAATCCAAAAGTTCCCACGAATGATCGTTAGTGGCTTCTCGAGAGGCTGGTTTTACTCCCGCTTCCTTTCTCAGCGCTTCTTCGATGTTATCTAAGATAGCTTCAACTTGAGGAGTATTAGCACCCGTAGCGATTACGAAATAGTCGGTAACATCCACTAGTTCCCCGACTTTAATAACCATAATGTCAGTCGCCTTGCGCTCGTCGGCAGCACGAGCAGCGATAAGAGCACATTCACGTGAAGTTTTTGACTGTTCAGACATTATTGTCTCACTCACTATTTTTTCTCCTTTGACTTGCGAGCCTGGCAATACCAATTCCAAACTTGCACTGACTCTTTAGTGATTGGTTTCTCGCTTCGAACAAGATAGGCCATGCTTTCTTTCAGAACACCAAAGAATAGCTCATCTAAAGTAATATCGCCAATCTGTTTATACAAATGTTTATAGACAGAAATTTCATGGGTTGGTTCTATCTTATCCGCAACAAAAATAATCATATCCATGGGGCTCATATTAACCGCTCCCACGGTGTGGCGGGCAATTGCAGAATACAACTCGTCCCCAAACTGAGGTGCCTCTTCAGCAAGAACAGCGGCAGCAGTCATCCCGTGAAGAACCCACGGCATAGAAGTGACTATTTCTTCGTCGACTTCTATCTGGTAATGCTTTACGCGATCCATCAGTCGTGTATGCGAAAGCGCTTTATCCCAATCATGAAGCAAACCTGCCATACGAGCTACATGGGGATCATAACCATAAGCACGTGCAATCTTTCGTGCAGTTTTAGCAACGGAAAGACTATGGACATAGCGCGCTGGGCTTACGCGCTGCATCAATAAGCCCTTCATATATTTATATGAAGTGGAGCCAAAAGGCTTCTTTTCATTAAGACCCGTAATTTTGGTAGGCAAATAAGCAAATTCAGATAGCTCTTCAGCAGTTGGCTCGCTTAGTACACTTTGCTTTTTCTTGTCGTTGTTGGCATGGTTTTTAGCCATGTACAACCTCCTCGTTCGTGTATAGCTTATGTTCCATTACATGATCCACAACTACCTGAGGAGTCAAATAACGAATAGAACGTCCTGATTCTAGACGATTACGAAGCTCACTGGACGAAATTGCTAGGGCTTCAATTGTTAAAAATGAAATATCGATACCTGGAGCGCTTGCTTTAATAGCGGCACGACGCTCTTCTGAAAGCTCATAGCCAGGCCGATCAACTCCAACAAAGCGAGCTAATTTCCCCATTTCATCAGAGTCTTTCCATTTAGAAACACTAGCAATAGCATCTGCGCCCGCGATAAAGAAAAGCTCAACGTTTTTCGGATAATGAGCACGCAACGTTCGAAGGGTGTCGATGGTGTAGGTGTCTCCCCCGCGTGCCACCTCGATCGCGCTTACATCAAAAAAAGGATTATCCGCAATGGCTCCACGACACATGGCAAGACGTTGTTGCCCTGACGCAATCTTTTTTCCGCGCTTAAAAACGGGCTGTCCCGTTGGAATAAAAATAATAGCGTGAAGCTTAAAATCCTCGCGAACTTGCTCTGCGCAAACGAGATGACCATTATGAATAGGATCGAAAGTACCACCCATAATGCCAATGCGTCGAGGAGCCCCATTGCGTCCTAAATTGTCAAAACGCTCGCAGATTACCGGTTCGGGAGCATTGCGCGCATTACGAACTGCTTCTATGACATCAATCGCGCTCATAGACTACGATCTCACCTGACCATCGCCGTCAATCAAATACTTCGAACTAGTTAACGCATCGAGGGCAAAAGGACCACGAACATGAAGCTTCTGGGTGGAAATACCAATCTCAGCACCCAACCCAAATTCCCCACCATCAGTAAAACGAGTGGAAGCATTAACATAAACTGCAGCCGCATCAACAAGCTTCTGGAAACGCTCTGCAACCTGCGGGGTTTTTGTGATAACACACTCTGAATGACCCGTGCCATATTTATTTATATGAGCGATAGCCTCTTCTACGCCACCCGAAATCACTTTGACGCTTATCTCAAGACCAAGGTATTCCCGACCCCAATCTTCCTCAGTAGCATCAATAAAGTGCCTCATTACTTGGGGATCTGCCTGTCCTTCATCAGCAAGCATCGCGTATTTGCGCGTAATTTCACATCCATGAATAGTTACTCCTGCCAATGCAAGTTGATGCAACATTTCTGGCAGAAAATCACCAGCAATTGATTCGTCCACCAAAAGTGACTCTTCTGCGTTACATACTCCCGGACGCTGTGTTTTTGCATTCATGACGATGGCCTGCGCCTGTTCAAGATCGCCCGTTTCGTGGACATACACGTGACAATTACCCGTACCTGTTTCAATGACGGGAACTTTAGCCTGTTCTACACAATGTTGAATAAGGCCAGCTCCACCACGGGGAATAAGGACATCCACAATACCATGCAATGAGAGCAATTCATCGGTTTCTGCACGATCGGTAGACTGAATCGCAACAATACAGTCAGCTGGAAGTCCAACTTTTTCTACAGCAGTACGGAGGATATCGGCGATGGCATTATTAGAATGAATTGCAAGCGAACCACCACGAAGCACCGCCGTATTACCTGACTTGATGCAAATGCCTGCCGCATCTGCCGTTACATTCGGACGAGCTTCATACACCATCGCGACAACCCCTAACGGTACCGTAACTCGACGAAGTCGCAATCCGTTATAAAGCGTTCGCTCTTCTAGGGTTCGATCAAGAGGATCTCGAAGCTCTGCAAGCGCTTCGAGTGCTGATGCCATTGCTTCAATTCGATCAGCATTCAGCAGCAGACGGTCAATCAGCGAATCTTTCGTATTTTTCGCACGGGCATTTTCGCAATCCTGTGCGTTTGCACGAAGAATCAAATCGGTATTTTCGCGCAGGGCTGCAGCCATGGAAAAGAGTGCTTTGTTACGCAATTCGTTAGATGCTTGAGCAAGTTCTGAAACTACGCTTCGTGCCCTCAGTGCTGCCTGTTTTGCTTCACTCATTCGAACACCACCAATTCATCTCGGTGAACTGCCGGCTTAGAGTTTAAATGTTCCAGCAGTTCATTGCCCTTAAGTTCATCTTGGCTACGTCCGCGCGCTAAACTCATTTCAGCATAAGAAGCACCCGCTCGTCCACGCGCAAACAGATAGCCATCCGTGTCTTTGATATCTACAATATCCCCCGGAGCGAACTCGCCTTCAACCGAAACAATACCAACCGGCAAAAGCGAAGAGCCTTGCTTGACCAATGCTCGTTTAGCACCTTGGTCAACCTCAATTACCCCTTTAGCTGAATCGCCTAAAGCAATCCAAAGCTTTCGCGGAGTAATGTCATGGGGAACCTTTTGAGCAACAAAACGAGTACCAACCGATTCGCCTTCTATCAAGCGAGAAAGAGCATCAGGTTTTCTGCCATGACAAATCACCATGGTAATTCCCGCAACCATCAACACACGCGCTGCGCGAATTTTCGTAATCATGCCACCGCTGCCAACCTTGGAAGTTGCACCGCCTGCCGTTGCCATAAGTTCAGGAGTAATATGAGTGACTTCAGGTACTAAAGTAGCAGAAGGATCAAGGGTAGGGTTGGCGCTAAAAAGCCCTTCAATATCGGAAAAAATCACGCAAAGATCTGCCTGAACCAAGCATGAAACTAGAGCGGCAAGCGTGTCGTTATCGCCAAAGCGAATCTGCTCAACCGACACCGTATCGTTTTCGTTAATGATAGGAACAACCTCAAAATCAGCAGGCGTTCAAGGTATCTCGAGCATGAAGGTACGCATTTCGGTTTGCAGTGCTCATGGCGCGTTATAAGAACACATGAAGTCAAAATATCGTAGCGAGAAAACGCCTCAGCATAGGTTGCCATCAACGCGTTTTGCCCCACTGAAGCTGCCGCCTGCAGCGAAGGCATATCGCTTGGACGCTCAGTGATGCCCAAAGCTTCTAACCCACAAGCAATAGCAGCACTCGATACGATCAAAGGACTCCAGCCAGCTTTACGCAACGCATGTACCTGAGCTGCGAGCCCTTCAAAGTAGCCGCGGTCAAGTTTGCCCTGTTTATCGACAAGCGTTGAAGAACCGATTTTAATAACTATGACCCGTCTACCATTTCGCATGAATTAAATATCCAATCCGCTGTAAATATCTTCTTCGCGCATACGTGCAGACTCAAATTCGAATTCATATCCCAGAATACGAATTTCGTCACCATCACGAGCGCCTGCCTCTTCGAGAGCTTGGTCGAGCTTCAAGCGCTTAAAACGATGCTGTAAGAAGGTTATCGCTTCGTCGTTTTCCCAATCCGTCTGGATAACCATTCGCTCAATCTGTTTACCCGTTACTCGGAAAACACCCTCGGAAAGCTGAGTGATTTCAAAGCGCTTATCACGTTCATCGCGACGATGCTGCCAAATTTGATCGAAGTGTTCTTTCCCTTCCTGGGCCTTTCGCGCTTCTTCACGCAATTGCGCCACACGGGAACCGCAGACCCGCATCAAAACCTCTATACCCTCACCGGTAACAGCACTGGTGCAATACAGCTTAGGATCAAGGGGGCTTTCTTCAAATTCATTTCCGCCCACACGATCAAGAGAATCCTTACGAACTTCTTCAGCCAATCGTTGCGCTGCTTCTTTAGCTCCTGGAGCATCGATCTTATTGCCCACTACAACACAGGGACGCTCTGCTAATTCAGGCGCATAAAGTTTTAATTCGTTATTGATAATGCGGTAATCTTCCACGGGATCACGGCCTTCATAGCCACCTGTCAGATCTACTACGTGCACAATAAGAGCGCTACGTTCAATATGACGAAGAAACTCATGCCCTAAGCCTTTACCCTCATGAGCACCTTCAATAAGTCCCGGAACATCCGCTACCACATAGTTGTAAGTATCAATTTTTACTACTCCGAGATTAGGAACTAAAGTGGTAAAGGGATAGTCAGCAATTTTTGGCTTTGCTGCTGAAATACGAGAAATAAGCGATGATTTACCCGCAGATGGAACGCCAACCAAAGCGGCATCCGCCATAAGCTTCATTTCTAACTCGATCCAGCATTCTTCCGCAGGAACACCTAGTTCAGCAAACGCTGGAGCACGACGAGTCGGCGTTACAAAATGAGTATTGCCTCGTCCACCAACGCCGCCTCTTGCCACAATAATTTGCTCACCATCATGAGTGAGATCGGCAATTATTTCTCCGGTTTCTTTCGTTTCCTCATTGTACTCACGCACTATAGTTCCAACGGGCACTTTCAAAATAAGGTCTTCCCCATTGGCTCCATTCATCTTAGAGCCTTTTCCGTGAGTACCACGTGTAGCTTTGAAATGATGCTTGAATCGGTAATCAATCAAGGAAGAAACACGCATGTCTGCCTTCAGGATTACATCGCCGCCCTTACCGCCGTCACCGCCGTCTGGACCGCCCTTTGGCACATGCGCTTCACGACGGAAAGACATGCAGCCTGCTCCGCCATCGCCAGCTTTAACAAATATGCGAACTTTATCTGTAAACATAGTATGTCCGATTCTAAACGAAAAGCCCCCTGCAGCGCAGAGGGCTTAGAAATTTAAAGGTAAAGTAAACTATTATTTACGCCTCGGGACGAACATGAACCTTACGGCGTACGCCCTTGGTGTATTCAACGCGACCTTCGCACAGAGCGAAAAGGGTGTCATCCTTGCCACGTCCTACATTCTCACCGGGGTGAAAATGAGTACCACGCTGACGAACTAAAATGTTGCCCGCACCAACGAGTTCACCGGCAAAGCGCTTGCAACCAAGACGCTTGGACTGGGAATCGCGACCGTTGCGGATGGAACCTTGACCTTTCTTGTGTGCCATATATATTCCCTCCTTTGCTTACGCTTGCTCGGAACCTACAGCGCAAATCTGAATACGGGTCAAGTTCTGACGATGACCGCGCATCTTCTTGTAGTTCTTGCGCTTCTTAAACTTAAATACGAGCTGCTTTTCGCCCTTAAACTGCTCTACAACCTTAGCTTCAACCTTGGTCTTTGCAGCCTCTGCAGGATCAGCAACAACATTCTTGCCATCAACAATGGCAATAGCATCCAAAGCTACGGTGCTGCCTACTTCAGCGTCGAGCTTCTCAACGTTAAGAAAATCACCAGCGGCCACTTTGTACTGCTTGCCGCCCGTTTTAATAATAGCGTACATGAATAATCTCCTATAAAAATGCCAAAACGCAAGGCGTTATCTTATCAGCCAGCGTGGACGGTGTCAACGTAAAACCTTGTTTTTTCACAAAGTTCTCCTTGACCACTAACTGATACCTAATATACCGAGAGTCGACCGTATATATTAGCACGTTTATACCAAGAATTAGTGAGCTTCAGCCCAATTTCTTCCACTCGACACATCTGCTACTAAAGGAACCGATAATTCCACCACTGATTCCATTATTTCTTGCACTAAAGCAGAAACTTCCTCAACTTCTTCAACCGGTACCGAAAGATCTAATTCGTCATGCACCTGAAGCAGTAAGCGCGTTTTATAAGAACCCTCCACCAGCCTATCCATAACCTGTCTCATTGCGAGCTTGATAATATCGGCGGCTGTTCCTTGCATAGGATGATTCATTGCCGTGCGCTCGCCAAACCCACGTTGAACGGAATTCTTCGCTTTAAGTTCGGGAATATAACGACGACGGCCAAAAAGCGTTGTTGCATAACCGCAATCATGTGCGGTTGCCACTATTTCATCTAAATAATGTCGAACGCCAGGATACGCAGCAAAATATCGCTCAATCATTTCCTTTGCTTCATAAATAGGGATATCCAGCGATTGAGCCAACCCGTAGGCTTGCTGTCCATACACAATGCCAAAATTAACAGCTTTCGCACGACTGCGTAATTCCGGGGTAATGTCTTCCACGGGGATTCCGAAGACACGCGATGCGGTTCGAGCATGAAAATCTTCGCCTGAACAGAATTCTTCAATAAGATGCTCATCTCCTGACAGATGCGCTAAAAGACGAAGTTCGATCTGAGAATAGTCTGCCGAAAGAAATACCTCGCCTTCATGGAGAGGAACAAAACAGGTACGAATATTGCGTCCAAATTCTGTACGCACAGGAATATTCTGCAAGTTTGGATCTGAAGACGAAAGACGTCCTGTTGTGGTAACCATTTCATTAAAAGACGTATGAACACGCCCATCAGCTGCAACCATTCGAGGCAGCGCATCAATATACGTTGATTTGATTTTCGCATATTCTCTATACTCCAAAACCAGACCTGGTAGCTCGTGTTCTGCGGAAAGCTCTTTGAGTACCTTGGCATCGGTTGAATACCCACGTTGATTTTTCTTGATAGGCGTCAAGCCAATTTCATCAAACAGTATTTCTGACAACTGCTTGGGCGAATCGACATTAAATTCTCTGCCCGCTGCAGAAAAGATAGCGTTGCGTAAACGATCAATTTCACTTCCTGCATCCTCAGAGAGTTGGTTGAGATGGTCAAAGTCTAGAGCCGCTCCTGTGCGTTCCATGCATGCGAGCACCCCAATAAGAGGCATATCGATATCTTGATATACGTGATATACCTCACGCTCTTTAAGCGCCTTGGTAAGCGGATCTACAAGGGCTGCGATTGCAGACACTTCAACGAGCAAAGCTTTATCGTTATCTTCTTCTTCGGGAAGGACTGCCGCAGCAAAACGCTCCATCAAAGCAGACAGGGTAGAAGTGCCATTATTGGAATCGACCACGTATCCCGCTAAAGCAACATCGAAAACCTGCATGGATAACAGATCCTTTGCGCTAACGAACGCTTCTTGCGATCCGTCACGCGGGAAAACACACTCGACAAGTGCCTTCGCATCAAAAGCAGCGAAGGATACCTCACGTATGATACGAGCAAGCACTTGACAAGCTTGCTCTTCGCGGAAAAACGCTACCCCCTCATCAAGCAAAACTGCAAGTGAAAGTCCTGGATCAAAAAGAGAGATTTGCGCATCACGTTTCCACGACACCGCTAAAGGCGCAGCAGGCTGAGAGGCGATATATGCATCGAATGCATCGAATGCTTCATCTCCCTCAAACATCTGAGAGACAACCTCAAACGAAGAGACCGAAGAAAGAGATGCTGATGACCCCGCCAAACTTAAAACCTTGTTCAAATGCGCCATAAAACGAACTTCGGAGAACGCTTTAGTAACTTCTTCCACCTCGAAATCAGGGAATGAAACCGTTGATGGATCTATTTCGATATCAGCATCACGGACAATTGTTGCAACCTGACGAGACAAAAAGGCATCATCTTTATGCTCGGTCAAATTCTCGAGCTGTTTACCCTTAAATTTGTCGAGATTCTCATAAATCCCTTCAAGATTGCCATACGATTGAAGCATCGAAGCGGCTTTTTTATCTCCGATTCCTGGCACACCAGGAATATTGTCGGACTTATCTCCCTTAAGGCCTAGAAAGTCAGTAAACTGCGCTGGAGTTACCCCGTAGCGCTCTTCAACCTCATCAGGACCATAGATCACCACATCAGTGATTCCGCGCTTAGTAGTTACCACACGAGTAAGGTCACTGACCAGCTGATAAGCATCTTTATCCCCCGTCACCAACAGCGTATGATAACCAAGCTCTTCGTCACGAGCGGCAATTGTTCCTAGGATATCATCCCCTTCCCAGCCTTTCAGAGAAACAACAGGGATCCCCATTGAGGTGAGAAGTTTTTCGATTACAGGAAACTGCACACGCAGATCTTCATCCATAGGAGGCCGCTGAGCTTTGTATTGTTTAAGTGCTTCCATACGAAACGCCGGACGCCCCTTGTCAAAAGCGCAAATTATTGCATCGGGATTCGCTATTTCAATAAATTTAACCAACATAGAAATAAAACCAAACGCTGCATTGGTGGGAGTTCCATCAGGAGCAGTCATGGTAGGAGGCACCGCATGGTAAGCACGATGCATCAATGAATTTCCATCAATTACGGCAACGGTTTTAGACATAAAACAATCCTCTCGATTGGAATGCATTCGATTATACCCGCGAGACGTAACCCAAAACAAAAACAGCGCAAAAGAAAAAGAGCTTCGACAATGAAGCTCTTTTTTTACGCTGAACTATTTCTACAATATCCCTGTAAGCCTCAAACAACTTACAAATAGCCTTGAAGCTCAATAAAAACTCAAAGCCCTTAGGAATTCCAGAGGTACCCAACGCCACGCACTGTTTCAAGATGCTGGGATAATTCTGGACCGAGTTTTGCACGAACGCGTCGAACATGAACATCAACCGTACGAGATCCACCAAAATAATCAAATCCCCATACGCGACGCAACAAAGCATCACGAGAATAAGTACGTCCCGGATGGGTTACCAAAAATGCAAGAAGAGCATATTCAAGGTAGGTAAAATCTACCGGTTCATCATTGACCGACACCTGATACGTAGCAAGATTGATGCTCATACTTTCTATAGTAATAACGTCATTCGCGCTGCCCTCATTACCAGGCCATAAAAGCTGACGAATGCGCAAAGAACATTCTTCTACGCTTGCTCCATGTACAACAAAATCACTCTTGATCTGCACTGGTAAGTTAAGACCAGGAATCATATGCTCCTTAACAATAATAAGGAGCGGAATATTGCCATCATCCACCAGTGCTTTTTCTATCTCGGGTAAAACCTGAGAACCCGTTGCGGGCAATTCGTAAATAATGAGATCGAATGCAGGATTGTCGCTCATTATCTTTTTGAATTGAAGTGAAGAACCCGCAATTACCTCTACATCAAGTCCCGATAAAACTGCTTGAAATTTATGCGCATTGTCGAGACTATCTGCAATGAAAACAACTTTTTTTCTTTGCTGCATAGTGCTCACGCCCCTTTACAATACGCCCAGATAACGTTCAAGTTCCCAATTTGAAACCTGACGTAGATACTCATTCCATTCTTTACGTTTTGCATCAACAAGGAACGAATGAATATGATCACCCAGCACTTCTTTCATTAATTCTGATCGAGCAAAACGTTCAACCGCTTCGCCGAGTGTATCGGGAAGCGTTTCGATTCCTTGCGCATGCAATTCCTGACGAGAAAGATGAGACCAATCACTATCCTCAATAGAATCCTGTAAGGGAAGCTTCTCTTCAATGCCCTTTAGACCCGCCGCCAATACCGCCGAGAATGCCAAATAAGGGTTAGCGGAAGGATCGGGACAGCGCAGTTCAACTCTGCAAGCCTCTTCCTTGTGTGGCTTGTAGCCAGGAATACGAACAAGAGCAGATCTATTGTTACGTGCCCAAGTGATATGCACAGGTGCTTCTCCACCTGGAACTAAGCGCTTATAAGAATTGACGCATGGGTTGGTAAGCAAACAATATTCAGGTGCATATTTCAGCAATCCCGCTATGTAATGTTTTGCCAACTCTGAGAGATTGAATCCATCAGGATCGTTACTATCAAAGAAAGCATTATTGCCTTTTGAATCGAACAGACTCTGGTGGATATGCATTCCAGAACCAGGTGCATCAGTAAGCGGCTTTGGCATAAAGGACGCATACACTCCATATTTGGTGGCGATCTCTTTTACAACCAACTTATAGGTCATGACGTTGTCTGCCATAGTAAGCGCATCAGCAAATCTAAGGTCAATCTCTTGTTGTGAGGGACCGCTTTCATGATGGGAGTATTCAACTGGAATACCCATTTTCTCCAGAGTAAGAATGGTGTCACGTCGTAAATCGCTTGCCATATCAAGCGAGGTCAGATCAAAATAGCCCCCTTGATCGAGCGTGTCGGTGTTTGTGGAGTCCTTAAAGTAAAAGTATTCAAGTTCTGGCCCCACATTGAGCACATAGCCTAGTTTCGCCGCCTTCGCTACTTGGCGTTTTAAAACATAACGAGAGTCTCCGTCAAAATATTCCCCTTCAGGAGTTTTAATGGAGCAAAACATTCGCGCTACCGCGTTGCGTTCAGGACGCCACGGTAGGATCTGGAACGTTGCAGCTTCAGGATAGGCAAGCATATCGGATTCACTCGTATGAGCAAACCCTCGAACGCAACTGGCATCAAAACCCATGCCCTCCTCAAATGCGTTTTCCAGCTCGCTTGGAATAACGGCAAACGACTTCATATAGCCAAGGACATCACAAAACCAGAAACGAACAAAATGAACGTCGCGGCTTTTGATGGTCTTCAATACGAAATCTTGATCAGGGCTACCAGTCATGGCTATGTCCTTCCCAGTAATGCACTACAACAACCAACCTACATTATAACGATGAGCTTGTTTCATTCCTGTTTCGAAGATGAGCCGACCCAAGCGCTTTTATCCTCCCTGCGCGCAATAACCACAAACCAATCCTAATTGAAGAGCTCAGACGCAAAATGAGAGTATAAGCATAGAACGTGTTGGTCACATTAAACCAGACCGCAGACTTAGAGTTACCCTCGTTAAACTTCATAAAAATCGGCAGATCGGTGCAGAAATCGACGGTTGTGCATTCAGTGGAGGGGCAATTTAGACAATTCGAAGCTCATTTACTACTCCATTTGGAATATTTGACCACCAAACGCGCATGATTACCTGTTGTTTGGCAGATTAATCGTGCACAACCGTCATTTTCTGCACCAACTTGTAAAAAATCAACTTTTTTTATATTGAAAGGCTCCCTCTATCTCCATGAGACGAAGGGAGCCTTTGAAACACGAAATTGTATTGAATTCTGATTTATTAAATCTAAACGCCTCTTCAGCTTGTCTACTTTTTCTTATCAACCTTACGAGCAGCAAAGTCGCAAACACTTTGGATAACCTGAACAACCACAATCAAGATAACGATAGTTGCAATCATCATGTCAACCATGTAGCGCTGATAGCCATAGCGAATAGCGATATCGCCTAAACCGCCCGCGCCTACCGTACCTGCCATTGCCGAGTAGCCTAGAAGCGTAATAAGCGTAATGGAGAAGCCACGAATAAGAGAAGGTAGGCTTTCCATCAAATAAACCTTGATAACGATCTGCCAAACCGTAGCACCAAAGCTTTGGGCTGCTTCAATAAGGCTTGCATCCACTTCAGCGAGACTTTGTTCCACCATACGTCCCACAAAAGGAGCAGCAGAAACAACCAGAGGAACAATAGCGCCAGGAACACCCAAAGAAGTGCCTACCACCAAGCGAGTGAAAGGAATAATCGCAACCAAGAGAATAATGAAAGGAATGGAACGTCCAATGTTAATAATCCATCCCAGTACCGCATTGATGGCTCTATGAGGCAATAAGCCCTTCTTTGGATCGGTCAAAACCACAGCCACACCAAGCGGAATGCCAATAATATAGGCAAACACCGTTGACACTAAAGTCATCACAATAGTGTCCCATGTGCCCTGAAGTAAAAGTTCTCCGTACTGTTCGAAAAATATCTGAAGGTATTCCATGGATATTACAGCCTTTTCTCAAGGAGCTTTTTCGCAACTTCACTTTGAGGATTCGAGAAAACATCCTCTGTCTTACCCTGCTCCACAATGACGCCTTCGTCTATTACAACAACGTTATCGCAGATAAGTTCCGCCACCGTAAGAGAGTGAGTAATGACAATAAGCGTCACTCCAAGTTCTTGGTTAATACGCTTAAGAAGTTCCAGAATAGAATGGGTGGTCATAGTATCAAGCGCACTCGTTGCTTCGTCGCACAGCATAATTGAAGGACGGTTTGCCAAAGCACGAGCTATTGCCACACGCTGCTGCTGACCACCTGAAAGCTGGCTGGGATATTTATTGGCTTTTTCTTCCAGTCCCACCATAGCAAGCAACTCGCGCGCACGCTCTTCAGCCTTCTTTTTGTCTACATGACGCAACTCCAAAGGAAACATTACATTGCGCAGAACGCTGCGCTGCTGAAACAAACTAAAGTTTTGAAAAATCATGCCAACAGAACTGCGGAACTCCAGCAAGTCTTTTCCAGATAGCTGAGTAACATCACGCCCGTCAATAGTAATGGTGCCCGAAGTGGGATGCTCCAAGAGATTAATGCATCGAACTAAGGTAGATTTACCTGCACCAGATTGACCAATGATGCCAAAAATAGAGCCATCTTCGATGGTCAAATTGATATCGCGGAGGGCTACATGAGATTCATTGTTAGCCACTTGATATGTTTTATTCAGATTCTCAATTTGAATCATAGGTATATTCCTCAGGCTATTCTTAAGGCGCGTTCAATTCACAGCTTTCCTACTATACCGTAAGGGCGCAAGGCATCACAAGATTATGATACAAACTCACAATATTTTACGAATACTGCAACGTTTATGGTCATTGCCAAATCAATGAGCACTTCTCGAGATCTTAAGACCCAAAACACAGGCGCCATCCACAACTTTTATGATTCACAACTTTTATGATTCTCGGATCACCAAGCCCGTACCAAGCCACCCGCTTACAAACGCTAACTCAGACGGAAATAAGGTGACTCGCTATCGAAGCACGCACTAAAATAAGGGTCGCCCTCGATAAAGTAGTGAGGCCATCGATAATGTAGAAAAGCGCGTTCCCGTTCGGCACGCAAAAGCTGTTCATCGGTAAGCGTGTGACCTGATGTGGCATTTTCCTGGTGATAAAACTCAATATCGCCATTGTAAACAACTCGATAGCCAGCCTTATTAACCTTCAAACAGAAGTCAACATCATGGCAACTCACCTTAAAGCGTTCATCAAAACCATCAACTTCATTGAAAACCGAACGCTTTACCATCATCACCGATGCAGAAACAGCTGAAAGATTGCTCGCACACATAAAACGCTTCGCATAACCAGAAGCAGACCGCGGAAGATTCACTCCTATGTTTCCGGCAGATCCATAAGCTCCAACCATTATGCCTGCATGTTGAATAGTCTCATCAGGATAGAGCAGTTTAACCCCTACAACACCCACATCTTCTCGCGTGCAATGCGCAAGCATTGCCGAAAGAGCACCTTCCGATATCACTTCGGTGTCATTGTCGAGAAATAAAAGATAATCCGATTTACATGTTTTTGCCGCTGCGTTTGCAATGGCGGGAGGGTTATAGGGTTTGTCGTATGACACTATACGTACATAGGGCAGCTTGCAATCAAGGTCTGCCAAGTATTCCTTTGTTGCAAGATCACTACTATTGTTATCGACGATAACGAGCTCGCATCTATCAAGGGTGTCATGTTCCACCAACGAAGAAAGACATGTGTCAAGCAATTCGATTTCATCCTTGATGGGAATAATGATCGAAAGCGTAGGCCGTGATTCAGAAAGACGATATTTAACCTGATAGCGTCTTTGAGCTATTTCGGAAAGTACCACCGCTTCAATGTGCCTTCGCCGCAAGAAAAGAGCTAAAGCTTTTCTCCCTAACCGAAACGCTTCTTCTTCGCGTCTTGCTTCGATTTTTTCCGCCTCTGCAGAAATACAAGCAGCGTCTTGGACATGATAAAGAACTTTATCAATACGCTCTATAGAATCAGCCTTGAGTGAAGCTTTCAGCATCAAATCATATTCGAAAGCATCAGTTGAAAATCCTTCTTCTTGAGAAACGGCCTCTATGAGTTCCTTGGAATAAAGCACCAACGGACCCGCATAAAATAGGAATACAGTAAATCGGGCGAAAAAATTGGTTTGATTTGCGGGTTGTGAAACCCTTTTTCACGATCGAAATAATCATGGTTCGCATAGACGATATACGATGCTTTTTTGCTCTCGTCACCTGCCGAGAGAGACGATCGGGCATTCAGTTTGTTAAGACACCGTACGTATTCAAATAAAGCCTCAGGTGCCAAAATGATACGGGGATCCAGAATCGCACAGGCCTCACCCTTTGACTGTATCATGCCACTTACTCGAGCAGCTGCCTCTTCGAGCGACGAATCCGCAACAATATGCACAAACCTTTCATCCTCATGCCATTTACTGAAAGCATGATCGAAGGCTCTCTCATCAATTCCGCAATCTAAAACCACCAATTCAAAAGCAGAATAAGTCTGCTGGGAAAGCGCTAAAAGTGCTGCTGGTACATAGCACATATCCTCTTTATAAAGAGGAAGAACCAAACTGATAGTTGGTTGATACGGAAAAGAAAGGTTTCTCTGAAGAGCCAATCCACCTATGGTTTCACAATGATTGCGATACCACTGTTCATAGCCTTCATCCAAAGAAGCATCAGCTAACTCTTCGATGAAAGATTCCTGCAACGACTCAAATGTTTCATCACAAAAGTGAGCAAAACCTCCCGGAATATTTTCATTGGCATCATATACTGCCGCACAAAAATCCTTTGAATTACGCAGGATGCGCACCGAAAAGCCAATATGAAGACGTGGGGTATCACCAAATTGAGTTGGCTCGCTTGTCTCATCCACAAGAGGATAAACGGGCAGATCCATGTCGTTTCCCCATTTATCCAAAAAGTCGACCATTACCTCAGAACCTTCAACGTGAGGCATATCAACGAGCATTTTAACGACTATTTCTTCGCCATCTTCAATAGCTTCAGTAAAGAAAATATTCATGCGGTTAGCGCTGTATTCCCGCTCAATATCAAACATCTGCGCCATCAATTCGTTATGAACAAGGGCATTAAAACGGGTGCGCCAACGCATCATATTCATTTCAACCGTAAGACGGCTTTGCCCAAGCGGTTCACCTGCACCAGAAAATTCAACAAAGGTAAGATCAACTTCTCGCACATCAAAATGCGGAAGAATAACCACATAATTTGCCGCCGAAGAAGGATCGATGGGCACAAAAGGGAAAAGATGCGACGGGATCTTAGTGCCATCTTTTAGATGGGCATCCAGCAGCACTTCCGCCTGAGGTGACAGACGATCAAGTACTAATTGGAGATAAACCTTTCCATCCCCATGACTCATGCTTTCTATACGTACATTCATACCAGTTTTATCGTTTCGTGTGTTTTAGAGCGAAATAGGAACTATCGTGATCGAGATTGGGATTGCAGAACGAATCCCCCTCGACAAAATCACAAGGCCATGCTGCCTGCAAATATGCCATCTCTCGACGACGCTTTATACGTAACTCTTTAGAGTGAATCCGTAAACGAGAAGAACTTTTCAGATGGGTCAATTCAACAAAAGGCGTATAAACCGTAAGGTATCCTGCCTCACGCACCTTCAAACAGAAATCCACATCAGCGTAGAACAATGCAAATTCTTCGCTGAAACCACCCGCTTTTTCGTACGCCTCACGACGCACCATCATGCACTCGCCCGTAACGGCAGATACGTTTTGAGCAACTTTTGCTCTATCTAAATAGCCACGCCACGTGGCAGGAAGATGTCTAAAAAGCGGAGTAACCACGCGAGATCCTCCCACAATAATGCCCGCATGCTCAATGGTTCCATCGACAAAAAGCTGCTTTGGACCCACGATACCCACATCAGTAGACTGAAAATATCCCAATAAAACTTCAAGAGCATCGTCAGTTAATACGCGCGCATCACTGTTTAAGAAAAGGAGAAAATCACCTTCTGTTTCCTGAACAGAATAATTTGCCATTTTCGAGCGATTAATTGGCTGGTCCCAATAAAGCACCGAAAAAGTTTCAAAGGAATCTTCCAAATCCTTGAGACAATTCTTATCTTCTTGGGTATGCTCACCCGCATCCACCACCACAACCTCAAAGTTCTGGTAGGTAATTTTGTTATAAAGCGAACGAATACAGGTGTGCAGTATTTTCGGATCACCGCCCTCGTAAGAAACAACTATTGTCACTCGAGGACGCTCAACAAGTACATGTCGTACGCGATAGTGGCCCGTGGTGTCTTCATTGAGCACTTCAGCCTTTAACCCGATTCGCTGACAATGAGCAACAAGAGCCTTTCTGCCCGTTTCTTGCTCTAGTCGAGAAAGCATTGCATCGGGAGCATCCACCGTCGCAAACCTCCGATGGCACAATATGCGAGGAACATGGCAAACCCTTCGTGCTTTTTCGGTTGCACGCAATACCAGTTCGTAGCCACCTGCGCTAAACATACTAAAAGTAAGAGGAGATATTTCCTCGTAGAGCGATTCGCGCATCACAATCAGATCGCGAATATAGTTATATGAGCGCAAAAACTCAGGTGAAAAATCCGGGCGGAACAATGGCTGCGAATGAATTCCTTGAGCATCACAGGTATCAACATCTGAATAGAGAAAATCGCAATCAGGATACTTATTAATTGCTCGCACAAACTCAAACAGAGCATCGGGTGCCAATACATCACGAACCTGAGTGAAGACCATAAAATCTCCCTCTGCAGCAGCAAGTCCAGAGGCGAAATTATCATCAAGTCCAATGCTCGGATCTGCATCGATCACATAGAAGCGATCGTCATCAAGGAAATCTTTCAGATCTGAAACTCGACCTTTTGTTCCCAGCATATCCACCATAATAAGTTCCCAGCGTCCATAGCTTTGCTGAGCAACGGAATTAACGAAATCGTAGATATGGTGATCAGGATCATCGGTCAGCAGACAGACAATACTAAAAAGAGGAGCATACGGAAATTTGATTGCAACTTGCTCCAAAAGTGCTGGCACATCGGCACGATGGTGCTCGGTAAACCATTTATGATATTCAGAATCATAAAAAGCACTCGTGGTACGCTCGCGAAAACGAGCAAGAAGCGTTTCTAGGGTTCGCACTCCCAACATGGCAAACCCCGGAGAAATTGTCCCCCGAGTATCAGTTGCGCAAAGACAGAGATAGGGTTTTTCGCTGCTTACCAAAAACGAAACAACCATATAACGTCGACGAAGCGATCCGTATTCGGCCGACTGAGCGATGGAATCCTCTATTACCGAATAATCAACCGAAAGCGAATTACCATGCGAATCAAGAAAGTCGCATTCCACAAAGGTTTCTTCATGGTAGGGCATTTCAAGCATTGCAGAAACGCGATAACCTTCCCCGGTCTCAATCGCGCGAATGAAGCTTACATGGATTCGATCATGAACAAATCTACCATCAAGATCCTCTATCATTTCGCCCATTTCTGGGCTGGTACGTTGAGAAGCGATAGCTTTCAGGGATGTGGTAAGCATGTCGAGCGACTTACGACACGATGCCACTACCGTTCCCGATGCATCAATTGCACGAAATACTAAATCCCAGCGTTTTACTTCGAGCCAAGGAAGTGAGATAACGAAAAATCGAACCCCTGCAGAATTTTTTGTATGCAAAGGCGGCAAAGGCATACCTTGATTCGTTAGCGCTCCATCGTAGAGTACATCCCTCAGCGCAAAGGTATCGTTTATGTCGCAATAGGGAAAAGTATCCGAAGGAATAAGGGCGCCCGTTTCCGTTGATGCTGAAAGCACCACAGGAAGACGTTCGTCGTAATCGGAAATCTCCGAGAGAATATAAACTTTATCGTCCGAACGACGTATGGTTTTGAACGACACATTCATATACGTTCCTCTTCCCATCGCACTACAACGACATCGCATAGCAGTAAGGAGAGCAAAATGCCCGCCACGGCTTATTATCGCGCAATATCAAACATAACGGAAAAGAGTGTCGAAATAGACCAGAAAAGCAAGAGATTACTCTTTTGCTTCAAGGAAAATCTTTCTTGTCACAAAGTTCCATACTGCCACGATAAAAGTAACGACAATTTTGGAAATACGGTAGTCAATAAATAGAAAGTCTACCATCAACCACATAAACACATCGTTAATTACAAGGCCGATTACGGAAAGCACAACAAAGATAATAAATTCTCGCCTGCGGCTCATGTCATCTTTGCGTTTAAACACAAACCGCATGGATGCAAAATAATTAAAGATGACAGAAATAATAAACGAAACCGTGGTACTGATAAGATACGGAACCCCAAATACTTCCGTAAGCAGCACCATGAAACCGTAGTCAATCACAAAAGCAATGACGCCTACAATGCCGAATTTCATAAACTGAGCAATCAGTTTTTTTCAAGGAAATCTCCTTGCTAAATATCAAAACACTTAATTTAAAGCGTAAAGTTCCACCTAAACAAAAAAGGTCCTGCTATGCAGAACCTGAAATTTGTGGTGCCCCCAACGGGAATCGAACCCGTGTTTCAGCCTTGAAAGGGCCGCGTCCTGACCGCTAGACGATGGGGACTTTTTTCCTGCTTCAACAGCAGCCCGTTTATTATTACAAGAGTTTTATTAAGATGCAAGTATTTTTTTGACCATTTTTAAAAAAATCTTCGCCACTTTCTGAAACCGCATGTCCCTCATTGTTTTTATTCTCTTGTCTCGATCCCCTATTCCTGGCATATACCAAAAACTAACCTCTCGTATTCCTATCGCACCCCGAATTCTGCCCTTAAACGAAAGATTATATTCATCCTTCAGCAAGGCGTTATCGTGATTACATACAGACAACAAGGAGAGACCCACACTAAAGCTTTTCGGCTGCGTATCAAAACCGCATTTATGCGTACAACCGCAAATAACTGCTGCCGCTTTTTGTACTCCCCTTGCTCAATCTGTATCCAAGGTAAGTAACGATAAGGGAAGCCATGAGAATTGCTGTAGCTAGTGAAGGTTTGGATGTGAGCAGCCATTTTAGCTGTTGCACCAACTTTAATTACTACAAAATAGAAAATGGTGAAATGGTTGATTCACGTAATCTTCCCAGTCAAGGACACCTTTGCGGCTCTCAGGCTAACTTTCTTCGACAGATCGACGTTAAGATTCTTATTTGTGGCGCAATTTCAAAAAAAGAAATTGAAAGTATGGAGAATGCCGGCATCAAGGTAGTAGCCGGAGCATCGGGCAGAGCTTTTGAGGTGGTAGAAAAGTATCTCAAGGACAACCCTGCTGAAGTAGCCGCCTGCCTTTAATGTTTTGTGATTTTTAAACGTACCTTTATTGGTCTATCTCGAAATCAGAACCAAACAAATCTTTGAAAGTTTCCTCAGTAGCCAAAGCTATTCCCTGTGTGCGCAAGAGATCAGCAGCTACTCCATCTCCTGGAATAAGAGTTCCAGAAAAGGTTCCATCGTATATTTTCCCCACCCCGCAAGAAGGACTCTTTGCTTTAAGAATAGCGTGAGTGCAGCCTTTCTCGCACGCGCGCTCACAAGCGATGCGTGCCCCCTTTTCGAAGGTGTCCGTATTATCATTTCCTTCTATATCGCACACAACGCGCTTTCCCTCGCGAACTTGAATTTCATTCGCGGGATGAGGGATTGACAGTCCACCCATCACCTCAGGACAAATGCGAATAACTTCACACTCATGTCGTTCAAGAAAGCGAATCACTTCCTCGTTAGGCTTCGAACCCCCATCGTAACGACAAGGAACTCCCAACAAGAAGCACTAACCGCAATAGTATGCACGAGAACCTCCCTTTTTGATGTTCCTCCACATTTTACCACGAAAATGCTTCCTCCAGATTTCAAACTCAACTCTCCAAAAAGGCAACAAAAAGGGCCGAAAACCTTCGGCCCTGAAAATTTGGTGGAGCCAAAGGGGAAGCAGTCGAACTTGACGGCTTCCCCTTTAACAAAAGGGTTGCCGTCCTCCCCGTATAGCATGTCCCATGTGACTTCAGTCCTGTCCTCCGAATACCACGACGTCACCACCAGCCCGTCGTCGGTCAGGTAAATCTTATCGACGAAATACTCCAGCACCTGGTCGCGGGTCTCGGGATTGTCGAAGTCCGCGTGCAGGAACTTCTCGAAGTACGCCTTGATGGTGTGCTCGTCCTCGCACAACGCGGCGCGGATGTTCTCGGCCTCGATGGCCTCGTTCAGGGCGCGCTTCTGCTCTTCGAGCTGCACCAGACGCTCCGTCACCGTCTCGCTGATAAGACCCGACTCGATGACCTTCACGAGGTTCGCAAGGCTCTTCTCGACCTCACGGCGCTTGGCCTCCAAGCCATCCAGGTAGCCCGTATCGCGGTAGTTCTTCTCGTAGTACGCCGCCGCGTCCACGGCAAGCGACATCAGGTTCTCGGAGTCGTGGAGAATCGACCGGAGAATCATCGTGACAGCATCCTCCAGCTTCTCCTTGCGCACCTTCTTCAGCGTGCACTGCTTGCGGCGCTGGGCGGAGCAATAGTAGTAGTAATACGTCCGCCCCGTCCCGCTCGTGCCGGACACGCCCTGCAGGGTGCTCCCGCACTTCCCGCAGTAGACCTTGCCGGTCAGCCAATAGCGCGGGGCGTCGTTCTCGTCCATGCCGCGCGCCCGCTGGGAACCCTTGCGCTTGTTCTCGGCGAACTTCCGCTGCACCTTGTCGAAGGTCTCCTCGTCCACCAGCGCGGGCATGCCGCCCTCGACCACGATGTCGCCATGGCGGTACTCGCCGATGTAGGCGCGGTTCTGGAGCATCTTGTTCATCGTCTTCACGCCGAACTTCGCGCCCCGCGTGGTGCGCAGCCCCTGGGCGTTCAGCTCGTCGCAGATGGTCTGCATCGCCTTGCCCTCGGCGTACTCCGCGAACATCCGCTGCACGAACGGAGCGGTGTCCGGGTCCACGATGTACCTCTTCGTGGACTTGTCCACCCCATAGCCGAACAGCTTGTGCCCGTTGTAGAGCGCGTGCTGGGCGTTGTAGTCCATGCCTCGCTGGATGTTCTGGGACAGCTGGCGGCTGTAATACTCCGCCATGGCGTCCATCAGCCCCTCGATGAGCACGCCCTCCGACCCGTCGGTCGGGATGTTCTCTGCGAGCAGGCGTATCTCGCACCCGGCGTCGCGGATGGTGCGCTTCGCCATCGCCAGCACGTACTTGTCGCGCCCCAGACGGTCGGTCTTCCACATGATGAGAACACGGGGACGGATTTTCGCGACCTCCGACAGCATCTGCTGGAACCCCGGTCGGTTCTCCGTGGTGCCGGATATGGCCGCGTCCTCGTACTCCTTCACGATTTTGAACCCGTGGGCGTCCGCCCACGCATGCGCAAGCTCCCGCTGCTGGTCAATGCTCGCCTCGTTCTGCGAATGGGAGGAGAATCGGTAATAGGCGATGGCGAGGTTGTTGTCGTTCAGCTCGAACTTCTTCTTGCGTGCCAAGCTCTTACCCCCTCCCGTAATTTCTGCTTATAGATTTTCATGGTGCTCTCCTTTGATTAAGTAATTGCTTAAATGCATAATTAGTTGTCAGTAGCCGATAACCTCGGTCTCTACCGTTGAGATTACATCCGCAGGAATGTTGTTTACATCGAGTCTGTACACCACATTCATACGCGGATTGTATATGCCGAGATATTTCACATTCCTATACTCGGGATGAACAGAATGAAGCCCCTGCGCCAATACATAAGCAGCTGAAGGGTATACTTGTTTTGGAGCTTCTGCTTTGAAACCTTAAAGTCCCCACAACGTGTCATCTGTTAAAAAA
>ENA-OQDC01000373-OQDC01000373.1-human-gut-metagenome-genome-assembly--contig:-NODE-373-length-33060-cov-4.560836_pt1 | contig 33060 bp, 42 predicted proteins | sample MGYA00242770_ERZ504601 | MGnify/ENA primary metagenome ERZ504601 (study PRJEB26092, sample SAMD00036305) | human gut metagenome | host: Homo sapiens | study: EMG produced TPA metagenomics assembly of...
CATCTATGACCACATTGATGAGATGAAAAGTCCAAAATGAAGGAAAATCTCATCAACGACAAGGAACAAGCCTTACCTTTCTAAGATCCTTGGCGACCATTGATACACAGTCACCTATTGAAATTGGCCTAGATGATACGGCCTTTAAGGGACCCTAACCTTGAAAAATTGCTAGCCTTTTATGACGAGATGGGCTTTGTTCATTTCAAAAATGCTCTTCGCGGAGAGGCTGTCCCACAGGATTTTGATGTGGCCTATGTAGAGCCTAGCCAAGTGACAGCGGATCACTTTAGCTCTGAAGATTTCTTCTATTTTGAAATCCTCGGTGACAATTATCACACAGAACCTATCATCGGTTTGCTTGGGAAATGAAAGCAGATTTACGCGTCTACAGATACTGACCTACTCAAATCAGAAGCATTCCAAGCAGCTCTTTCTAAGGCTGTTAATATCTACGATTTCAAGCGCAGTAAGGTCCTTTTGAGCCATCTAGGTATTGACTTGCCGACAGCTAATTTTGATGCCCGTTTGGCCAAGTATTTGCTCTCAACTGTTGAGGACAATGAATTGTCAACCATTGCCCGTCTCTATACGGACCTACCGTTGGAAACAGATGAAGTGGTCTATGGCAAGGGAGCTAAACGTGCGGTTCCTGAAAAAGATGTCTTGCTCAGCCACCTGGCTAAAAAAGTCAAGGTCCTTCAGGTCGCTAAGCCGGTCATGCTTGAAAAATTGGCTGAACACGGCCAATCAGAGCTTCTCTTTGACATGGAGTTACCACTGGCAAATGTGCTAGCTAAGATGGAAATCGCTGGTATTAAGGTCAAGGGGCAAACCCTTAACGAGATGGCAGTGGAAAACCAAGCAGTCATCGACAAATTGACCCAAGATATCTACGAAATGGCGGGCGAAGAATTCAATATTAACTCGCCTAAACAGTTGGGTGTTATCCTCTTTGAAAAAACTGGGTCTACCTTTGGAATACACTAAGAAAACCAAGACAGGTTATTCAACGGCAGTGGATGTCCTTGAACGTTTGGCACCAATTGCTCCAATAGTAGCTAAGATTTTAGAGTACCGCCAAATCACTAAGCTTCAGTCTACCTATGTCTTGGGGCTTCAGGATTATATCCTTGAGGATGGTAAGATCCATACCCGTTACATGCAAGATTTGACCCAGACAGGTCGACTCTCATCTGTGGATCCTAACTTGCAAAATATCCCCGTTCGCTTGGAGCAGGGTCGTCTCATCCGTAAGGCCTTTGTCCCATCGACTAAGGACGCAGTGCTACTAAGCTCGGATTACTCACAAATTGAGTTGCGCGTGCTTGCCCACATTTCGGGAGATGAGCATTTGATTGCAGCCTTTAAGGAGGGGGCGGATATCCATACCTCTACAGCCATGCGTGTCTTTGGTATTGAAAAGCCAGAGGATGTCACACCTAACGACCGTCGTAACGCTAAGGCTGTTAACTTCGGTATCGTTTATGGTATTTCTGACTTTGGTCTTTCTAACAACCTTGGTATTAGCCGTAAGAAGGCCAAGGAGTATATTGACACCTATTTTGAGCGTTATCCTGGTATTAAGGCTTATATGGATAATGTGGTTCGTGAAGCCAAGGATAAAGGATATGTATCAACCCTCTTCCACCGCCGTCGTGAGTTACCAGATATCAATTCTCGTAACTTTAATGTCCGTAACTTCGCAGAGCGAACAGCCATAAACTCTCCTATCCAAGGAAGTGCTGCTGATATCCTCAAGATTGCTATGATTAACTTAGACAAGGCTCTGGTAGAAGGTGGCTATAAAACCAAGATGCTCCTCCAAGTACACGATGAAATCATCCTTGAGGTGCCAAGAGACGAACTTTTAGCTATGAAAGCTTTGGTTAAAGAAACCATGGAAGCTGCAGTAGAACTCGCTGTCCCCTCATCGCAGATGAAAATGAGGGCTGTACATGGTATGAGGCAAAGTAAAGCATGAAAGAAAATCTCCCATTTACCTATTTTCTCCTGCGTTATATGCTGGGGTTTCTAGCCGTTGTCCTGGGGTATCGTAGCAGTATTGGTGATTATCACCTACTTTATGACCAAGTAGAAATAGACAGATAAAAGCTGGACTGAGGTCCGGCTTTTTTGGTAGAACTACTTGTAATTATAAAGGATTATTGCTTAATCTATAGATAATTTAATTAATCTTCTAATTTAATCTAGTTTAGAATTGCTAAACATAGCATTTAGTCCAATTGTATAAACGATTAGAGATATAAAATATAGATTGATTTCTCAAAAAATACTTAACTTATCACCTGTGTAATTGTTGATGTAATACTAAAGAGTATTTAAGTGATTTAATGTTTTTATTAGGTCATTTTTTATGAAAGAATAGTTATGAAAAAGAAATTAACAGGATTTCTACTTTTATTAAGTTTATTCTTTCTGACGGCTTGTAACGCAACAAATACGGACATTTTAGGTTCAGGCGACAGCACCTCTAAATCTGAGCAAGTGAGTGGCGATTCGTCCGAAACCGAGGAAGTGAGCTATGATGAGCTCTATGCTTTGGTCTTGGACCTCTATCGATCTATTGCCTTAAACCGTGATACAGCAGCTGTTCCAAGCAACCTCTCAACTGAGGAAGCTTATTCAACTAATACGATTTTTGAAGCCAATAGAGTGGGTGAAAAAGTCCAATATAGCTATGTAGATATCAACGATGATGGCTCGGCTGAGGTTTTGATTGATACTCCTGACAGTGTTCATGCATTATATTATCTTAATAATGATGATGAGCTTGTATTTGCCCAAAGTGCTGGAACCTTTACTAAGCTTGAGCACTATGAAATACTATAAAGATGGTACCTTTAATCAGCTTCAATCGGTTGATTTCAGCATATCTGAGACGACAGATGGTGCAAGTAAGGTTAGCCTGGGAGACGTTCAGACCTTGGACTTGTTTTCCGAAGACTGGTACGACTTTGATGACTCAAGTAGCGACAATATAGAAGAAAGTATTAGCAACAGCAAGTCAAGCAAAGAGACTGGAATAGATATCGATGCTATTTAGGATGGTGATTTTAGTATTCTGGAAGGAACTTGAGAAAATGGAAGAGGAGACACTATTGTATTTAGCAAGGATAGAGTCACACAATCTGGTACAATTATTATATTGAAATTCGGAGAAGTAAAAGAGCGTATTTTGAAGGAGTATAGTTGGGCGGGGGAATCTGTAGGAAGTTCACAACTTTTTATGATTTCTTCGGGAGTTTCTATTCTAGACAATAACGAATCTGATAATAGTAAAGATAGACTTTTAGGAACACAAAGTGAGCTTGAGTTAGGTCAATCATCTGATTTTTATTATCGTAAAATAAGACAAAGTGGTTGGGATTTGTATTCTCAATGGATTTATGTTATTATTTTTATGCACTTATTCTTGCAATCTATCATAAATAAAAGCGGAACCAGAAGCTGTGATAGGAGCTTAAAAAAGCAAAAGGAGAACCCATGTTTGATTTGAAAAGTTATATAATAGGGATGGTTTGTATGGGTTTGTTGACTCTTTTTGATAGGTCAATTATATCCTATCTTAAAAAATATAAGTCAAGTAAACAGAGGAAAGATATTTACTGACTCTTATGATAGCACTATTATTTTGATTGGTTATATTAAGGGTCGTATCCGTAAGTACGATAAACTTGGCGCATAAGAAAAAGGCTAGCGCGATGCTACCCTTTTTTGCTATCTTCATAAGTTTTAATCATTTTTTTCTGTGGTGTGGCCATTGGGAACTGGTTAAAGTCCTCAGTCGTTACCCAGCATAGCTCCTTGTGGGTAGGGAGTTTGTCATCTTTAACAATACCTTCCACTATTTCGATGGTCCATTTTTGGTGGCTGAAGGTATGTTTTACGGGTGTAAAGTTATTGTCTGTCCAGACTGGTTTAAGAGCATAATTTTCCTCGAAAATAGCTTTTTGTGAAACGGTTTCGAGGGCACAATTATCCTTTTTAAAAAGACTGAGTTGTTGGCCAATAAAGTCCGTCTCTATGATAGGGAAAGTCCAGAAACCACCTAGTAGGCGCCCGTCGATATTTTTTTCTAGAAGAAATTCACCCTTCATATTTCTGATAATAAAAGCCTGAATTTGCACAGGTTTGGGCTTTTTCTTTGGCAATTTGATGGGGTATTTGTCATAGGTTCCATTGAGATAGGCTGCACAGAAAAAGCGAATAGGACTTTCGTCTGGTCTTGGATTTTTAGCCGATTCGATATCGGACCCGAGGTCCATAAGCGCCTGATTGAAGTCACCTGGACGGTCAGGATCAATCAAAATTTCCATAATAGCTTGGAAAATCTTACGATTCTTAGGGTCTCCGATGTCATAGTTAACTTCAAAGAGGCGAGCCATGACTCGCATAACATTCCCATCAACAGCAGGTTCAGGGAGATCAAAAGCGATGCTAGAAATAGCACCAGCAGTATAGGGGCCGATTCCCTTGAGTTTTGCAATATTGTCATAAGTATCTGGGAACTGACCAGCAAAGTCAGTCATGATTTGTTGTGCGGCCTTTTGCATGTTTCGGACACGTGAGTAGTAACCTAGACCCTCCCAAGCTTTGAGGAGTTTTTCTTCTGGAGCCTCAGCCAAATCCTTAACTGTTGGAAACCAGTCTAAAAAGCGCTCATAATAGGGAATGACAGTCTGCACTTGAGTTTGTTGTAACATGATTTCACTGACCCAGATATAGTAGGGATTCTTAATTCGACGCCAAGGTAGGTCCCGTTTTTCACGATCGTACCAGTCCAGGAGGGTGCGACGAAAAGATGCAATTTTCTCAGCATCCCACATAACAATGCCATATTCTTTTAAATCTAACATATATCTATTGTAGCAAAGAAATCATTTTTTTAAAAATCTTGCATTTCCTAGAGAAAAAGATTGATAAAAGTAAAGCGTTTACATTATAATAAAAATGTAAAGAAGATAAGGATTCATCAAGGAGGTAAAAGCCATGGTGAGAATCAATATTTCAAGGTATAAAAACGGAGACCAAGATATCTAAACAAAATAGTAGGCAAAACAAATAACTTTACCAATCATCTCTGAGGAGCGTGGTCACATGACAGTAGGGCGTTACAAGAATGGAGATTAATTAAGTCGCATAAAATAGCTACAAGGGAGTGATACCACCAGAAGTTGAAAGCTAAAATCAAATCAATTAACTTACGAAAAAAGTGAGGTAAAGCTCATGAGAAATGTTAGTAGGTATAAAAATGGAGATACTTAAGCAGTTGTGTAAAATAGCTTAGGGAGTGATACCAATGTAATAGAAAATTTTAAAATGGTTAAAAATCATTTATAAGTTGATGGAGGTAATTTATGATTGCTAGGTATAAAAATGGTGACACACAATAGCTCTTCCTTATGAAAATATTTTTTACAAAATTCCTAAAGGATGTTCTAATGACAATTGAAAAATCTTAAAAGCTCATTCTAGTGTGTAAGAATGAGCTTTTTGATATGTTTATTTTGGCGAAAGATTCTTAGTCCTTATTGTTTAACTGAACCTTTCGAAGCAAGGCTAGTCTTTTTTGTTCCTCTACTAGAGATAAAAAAATTTTGGTATTGTTTTTGAAGATGTGGCAGGAAACTCTTGGGAATTTTGCTATCAAAACTTAAGTTGTCCAGAAAAATCGGTGCACTACTATCTCTGTAAATTTGACCCTGAAAGAAGTAGTTATTAGTCACGATGTCAACAGAAATACGTGAAGATCGCCAACGGCGTTTGCGCATGTATTTAGGTTTCCAACGGATCTTAAGCTGTTGATCTTTAATATACCAGCCCATGATGTCGATTTTGGCAGTCTGTCCAGTTTTATCATCAAAGTAGGTCACAGGTATACTCAGGACCTGATGGTTCCGTGGTGAGCTTAAAAAGGGATGGAAATCAGGGAGAAAATCGTAGTCTTTGCTAGACACCTCGGACAAGTTGTTTTCTTCTTTCACCTTGCATCGACTGGTGTACTTGAAAAATTCAAAAACCTTACCTTGTCTTTCTAGTTTTTCCGACTCCAGTTGGTACCTTGTTACCTGGTCACCTATATTTTTTGTCGTCTTGAGGTAACGCATGGTTTCTGGGTCTTTAAAGTATAGAGCGACTAGATTTTTAAGATACTGACTGGGTGCCAGAGAGTGTAACTCCTTTGGAAAAGCAAAGATCTGGATGCTGTAGACAGCCGCTAGGGGTACAGCTGCGATACCTGATAGGAGCTTGTCTTTTGTAAATAGAGAGGCGGCATCAAAGTGACTGGTGTGACCAAGATCATGTGTCATATCAACAATAAAGAGGTTGTTGTCCTGTTTGAAAGTAATGATGTAGGTATCACTCTGTCCCGGGTTTTTAAGGTAAAATTCAAGAGCAGTGATAGAAATATTATAGTAGTGGTTAAAGATCGGAAGCTCTAGTTCCTCTCCCAGTTTATTTTTACGGTAAAGCATTCTATTATTTTAGCATGAAGTTTGACCTGAGAAAAGATAACAGATAGGGCTTAGTATTTTCTGAGTGATTTTTAAGTCTCACAAAAATAGAGCAGACACATTGACTTTTTCCTTGCATTATCACCTATTATTTGGTAAAATTATCTATTGTGAGTGCACCTCACTTACTCGTGGCGAAAGACCATGAGTCATTAGACCAAAAGAGGAGGAAAATATCAATGGCTAAATACGAAATTCTTTATATCATTCGTCCAAACATTGAAGAAGAAGCTAAAAACGCTTTGGTAGCACGTTTCGATTCTATCTTGACTGACAACGGTGCAACTGTTGTTGAATCAAAAGATTGGGAAAAACGTCGTCTTGCATACGAAATCCAAGATTTCCGTGAAGGACTTTACCACGTCGTAAACGTTGAAGCAAACGACGCTACAGCTCTTAATGAGTTCGACCGTCTTTCAAAAATCAACGGCGATATTCTTCGTCACATGATCGTTAAACTTGACGCGTAAGAAGGTAAATTATGATTAATAATGTCGTACTCGTTGGTCGCATGACCCGTGATGCGGAACTTCGTTACACACCAAGTAATGTTGCTGTTGCAACATTCAGCCTTGCGGTTAATCGTAACTTTAAAGGTGCTAATGGTGAACGTGAAACTGACTTTATTAACTGTGTTATCTGGCGCCAGCAGGCTGAAAATTTGGCTAACTGGGCTAAGAAAGGTGCATTGGTTGGAATTACAGGTCGTATTCAGACCCGTAACTATGAAAATCAACAAGGTCAACGTGTTTACGTAACTGAAGTTGTCGCTGATAATTTCCAAATGTTGGAAAGCCGTGCGGCACGTGAAGGTCATAGTGGTGGTTCATACAACGTTGGAGGATTTGATAACTCAAATTCATTCGGTGGTGGAGCTTCCACTGGTGGTTCGTTTGGTGAATCACAACCTGCACAATCTACACCAAACTTCGGTCGTGATGAAAGTCCATTTGGTAATTCAAATCCAATGGATATTTCAGATGACGATCTTCCATTCTAAGAATGGGCAAAACGAATTAAATATATAAAGGAGAAATAAACATGGCTCAACAACGTCGTGGCGGATTCAAACGCCGTAAAAAATTTGATTACATCGCAGCTAACAAAATCGAATATGTTGATTACAAAGATACTGAGCTTCTTAGCCGTTTCGTTTCAGAACGTGGTAAAATTCTTCCACGTCGTGTAACAGGAACTTCAGCTAAAAACCAACGTAAAGTAACAACAGCTATTAAACGCGCTCGCGTTATGGCACTTATGCCTTACGTAAACGAAGATTAAAAATAACGCCCTCATCTGAGGGTGTTTTTTCTGTCTTAATTTTGTAGATTTTTGTCATTTCTAGGGCTAAGAGTGGAGAGATTTAATCTTGTGCTTTAGGGTAAAAGAAAAATCAACTGGTCTTCTCATTTATCTTGAGGAGCTAGTTGGTTGTTCTGTGGTATAAAGAATGTATTTTCTAAGAAATCATCAAATTTCTGATCATTAACGAGGATATCAACATTGTCTTTGAAAACCTTGAAACGATTGCCTAACCAGTGTGCTTTGATATCGGCCCAATTGTTGAAACGACTCCAGCGGTAAGGAAGTGTTGGATCTTGTTTTTCAAAAACATAGATACTACCATCTTTTTCGTAAGCTATAGCTGTATGGAAGTTACTAACATCACCAGGGCTATTTTGAAAGACGGAGAGGAGTTTTACATTTTCTAGAAACTTGAGTCCAGCTTCTTTCCAAGCTTTCAGGAGGTCATCTGTAGACTGGTAGTTGATATTATCCCCAAAGAGGAGGCTGTAGAGGGCTTGATCCTTGGCGTTTAGCTCTTTGTGATGGGACTTGAGATCAAGAAATTCATTTTGAAGGGGGAGGTCCAATTTAGTAAGGTCCTCTGAACTTGTAATGAGGTCGTGAAGGATGAGGAAGGACGTCCGTCGGCAGTTCAAATCATCGGTGAAGTGAGATTTATTATCTTCGAAAGTTTTTTCGTTAAGGAAGGTGACAAATTGATTTGATCCTTACCGATTTTGCTTGTGGTCCATTTTTTGACAACAGGTTGAAGATTTGTGTTTTCCTGATTGTAGTCGGTTGATATAAGGAACTAGATTATCCCAGTCTTTTGTTGGAATACCCTTGTTTTTTAAATCTTTAGCTAGCTGCTTTACCTGAGTTGGAATTGTCACATTGTTGAAATTATAGTAAGCCTGATAGCATTTTTTGACTAGTCTTGTGGCCGCAAGCCATCAGTAATAGGCAGCAAGAGATGATAAGTAAAGGAAATTTGATACGCATCTATTGGAGTTCTTTTCTTTTCTCTATTAGCTTTAATATTTTAGTATAGAACAGCCAGCTGTGTCAAGATTTCTGACGCAAAAAAGCACCCTTATGGGTGCTTGAGGTATCGGTTGATTAAGATACTGGTGCGTAAGTGCTTTGAACGTTGTAATGATGTTTGAAGAAATATTTGGCAACACCAGCGATAACACCAATAATAAGGGTTACAATTGGAGAAAGCCCAGGATTTAGGTAAGTTGGAAGAAGGGCTGTAAGACTAAAGAGGGCAAACCATGCAATGAAAGAAAGTGTAATGATGGTCATGCTAAACCACCATTTAGGACGTTCTTCTTTTGGTTTGTTATTATGACGATAGATATAGTGGTAAGGGGTATACATAGCAAGGCCACCAATAAATGAGACTGAAAGAAGGGTTGTGAGGCCGTAGCTTGTTTGTGTTCCCGAGAAACCAAAGATTGCGTTCATAATAGCAACAATGGATAGAAGGAATAATGAGGTATCAAGCCACATCTTCCAAGGAGTTTTGTCTGTTTCTGGAATTTCTTTGCTAGGTTTTCCAGAAACAGCTTGTTGGTGCTTTTCAGGAGAGAAGCTAGCTGCCCAAACAGTTGGAGCACCAAGGAATCCACGGCCTGTGATTCCTTTTTTCTGATTTTTGATAAGTTCAGGAATAACATCGCTAAGGATATCTTTGATTTCTTGGTCTGACTTACCATCTTTGATAAGTTGGTTAGTTGCTATGTGAATAAATTCTTGGTTTTTCTTGGTGAGTTTTTGGATGTCCATGAGATGACCTTTCGATAATTAATATTATTTTTAGTGTTGAAGTTTAGAGAAAAGAAGAGGGGGCTCTATGTTAGAACCATTTTTTTCTGATAAAGTAGATAACAACGCAAGATGACCCGAAAGCCGCAATGAATAAAATGATCCAAAAGGCGTTATCTAAATCGTTTAGTGGCATAGAATTGTTTTTAAAGTTCATACCGTAAGCGGAGAAGATAACGGTTGGGATGTCCAGAGCCATAGTCATGAGAGCGAGTGTTTTCATGATAGTGTTCTGGTTGTTATTGATGATAGAGGCTGAGGTTTCGGTCATGGCGTTCAAGACATTTTCATAGATGCCTGCCATCTCAATGGCCTGTTGGGTTTCGACTAAGGTATCTTCCAAGAGATCCTCGTCCTCGATATATTTCTTCAAGCTAGAGGCGTTACCTGTTAGTTTTTTGACAATTCGCTCATTCATCTTAAGTGAGGCTTTTAGATAGACAATGGATTTTTCCAATTCCATCATGTCAATCAAGTGTTCATTCTTTGTCGAATTTTCCAACTGAGCTTCCAATTTATCGTTTTGACGGTCGATAGAACGTAGGGCGGTTAGGTAAAGTTGAGCATTGCGATAGAGAATTTGGAAGACAAAGCGTGTCTTCATGAAGGTATAGAAGTTACGTACACGGTGATTGAGGAAGTCGTCCATAAGGCTGATGTTCTCGAGGCAGGTAGTTACGACTACCTCATCGGTAACGATGATACCCAATGGAATGGTAACGTAATAACTTTTGTTATTACGCTCTTCTTGGGTTGGGATGTCGACCAGGATTAGGGTGTAGTCATCTTCGACATCGATACGTGATGTTTCTTCCACGTCCAGAGGGGCGCGGAGATCTTGGATATCAATGTTAAAACGTTCTGCAACCTTTAAGGCTTCTTCCTGGGAAGGGTTTACCAAATGAATCCAAGCACCAGGCTCGAATGTTTCAATTTCTTTGAATTCTTTTCCGGTGGATAAGAACATTTGTTTCAATGGGAACCCCTCCTTTGTCATTCGTTAAGTTAAGTGTTGGCGTTATTATCTGAAAATGTCTTGTCCGTTTTTGGACCAGAAAAAGTCAGATAAATAAGCAGCTCTTAGCTTTTTAGTGATATCAATTGAGGCCTAGAGACTATTCTCTTTGCCTTTTTTGCACACTCAACCATTATACTATATTTGAAACATTTTTGGGTTGGATAAATTGAAATTTTGTTATAATTATGAGAGAGACTAGGGATGGTGTTCCCATCCGTCTGTAGAAAGGAGTGGCAGTGGCTTTAGGTCTAGGCCTCTTAAAAATATGCAAGATAAGTTAGTGATTCGCGGAGCAAGAGCTCACAATTTAAAAAATATTGATGTAGAGATTCCTCGTGACAAGCTCGTCGTCGTGACGGGGTTGTCGGGGTCTGGTAAGTCTTCTTTGGCTTTTGATACAATTTATGCAGAGGGTCAGCGCCGTTATGTTGAAAGTCTCTCAGCTTATGCCCGCCAATTCTTGGGAAATATGGAGAAACCTGATGTGGACTCGATTGATGGCTTGAGTCCTGCCATCTCCATTGATCAGAAAACAACGAGTAAGAACCCTCGTTCGACTGTGGGAACTGTAACGGAGATTAATGACTATCTTCGTCTCCTTTATGCGCGTGTGGGTGTGCCTTATTGTATCAATGGGCATGGAGCCATTAAGTCGTCATCAGTGGAACAGATTGTAGATGAGGTTTTAGCCCTTCCTGAACGGACACGTATGCAGATTTTAGCGCCGATTGTCCGTCGTCGAAAGGGGCAACACAAGGCGATTTTTGAGCGCGTGCAGAAGGACGGTTATGTTCGTGTTCGTGTGGATGGTGAGATATACGATGTGACGGAAGTCCCTGAGCTATCCAAGTCGAAGATGCATAATATTGAGGTGGTTGTGGACCGTTTGGTTAATAAGGAAGGTATCCGTAGTCGTCTCTTTGACTCAGTCGAGGCAGCGCTACGTTTAGCGGATGGCTACTTGATTGTGGATACTATGGATGATAATGAATTGCTCTACTCGGAGCATTATTCTTGTCCAGTTTGTGGTTTTACAGTGCCTGAGTTGGAGCCGCGTCTCTTTTCCTTCAATGCGCCATTTGGTTCTTGTCCGACCTGTGACGGTTTAGGAAATAAACTAGAAGTTGATATTGATTTGGTCATTCCTGACCCTAGTAAGACCTTGCGTGAAGGTGCACTAGCGCCTTGGAATCCTATCTCATCCAACTACTATCCTGCCATGCTTGAGCAGGCCATGGAACAGTTTGGCGTGGATATGGATACGCCATTTGAAAATCTTAAAAAAGAAGAACAAGATTTGATTCTCTACGGATCTGGTGACCGCGAGTTCCATTTCCATTATGTTAATGATTTTGGTAGGGTGCGTGATATTGACATTCCTTTTGAAGGGGTTGTGACTAATATCAATCGACGCTATCATGAGACTAACAGTGATTTCACCCGCAATGTCATGCGTGGTTATATGAATGAACTGTCATGTCCAACTTGTCATGGCTATCGTCTTAACGAAGCAGCACTCTCGGTTCGTGTTGGTGGTGAGGATGGCTTAAATATTGGTCAAATTTCTGAGCTGTCTATTTCTGATCATCTTCAAGAAATAGATCGCCTTGAATTAGGTGAGAATGAAGAATTGATTGCCCGTCCAATTATCAAGGAAATCAAGGATCGTCTGACTTTCTTAAACAATGTCGGCCTTAATTACTTGACTCTCTCTCGTATGGCCGGAACACTTTCAGGTGGTGAGAGTCAGCGTATCCGTTTGGCGACACAGATTGGCTCCAACCTTTCTGGAGTCCTTTATGTTTTGGATGAGCCCTCTATAGGTCTTCATCAGCGTGATAATGATCGCTTGATTTCAAGTCTTAAAAAGATGCGTGATTTGGGCAATACCTTAATTGTGGTGGAGCATGATGAAGATACCATGCGTGAAGCTGACTGGCTTATCGATGTAGGACCTGGCGCCGGTGCCTTTGGTGGACAAATCATAGCTTCAGGAACCCCAGAAGCAGTTGCTAGAAATAAGAAATCAATTACTGGTCAGTACCTGTCAGGTGCTAAATCAATTCCTGTACCGACGGAACGCCGTGTAGGAAACGGCTGTTTTATCGAGGTTAAAGGAGCCAGTGAAAATAATCTTAAAAATGTGTCTGTCAAGTTCCCACTTGGAAAATTAATCGCAGTGACAGGCGTTTCTGGTTCTGGAAAGTCAACTTTGGTTAACAGTATTCTCAAGAAAAAGATTGCCCAAGAGCTTAATCGAAACAGTGAGAAACCTGGGAAACATAAATCGGTGACTGGAATCGAGAATATCGAGCGTTTGATTGATATTGATCAAAGCCCAATCGGGCGTACTCCACGTTCCAACCCTGCAACCTACACAGGCGTCTTCGACGATATTCGCGATCTTTTTGCTCAAACCAATGAGGCCAAGATTCGCGGTTATAAGAAGGGACGTTTCTCTTTCAATGTCAAAGGTGGCCGTTGTGAAGCCTGCTCTGGTGATGGGATTATCAAGATTGAGATGCACTTCTTGCCTGATGTTTATGTACCTTGTGAGGTTTGCCATGGCACACGCTATAATTCTGAGACCTTAGAAGTTCGTTATAAAGGGAAGAATATTGCTGAAATTCTGGATATGACAGTTGATGACGCGGTTGATTTCTTTGCGGCTATCCCTAAGATTGCTCGTAAGGTGCAGACAATCAAGGATGTGGGGCTCGGGTATGTGACTTTGGGGCAATCAGCAACAACCCTATCAGGTGGTGAGGCACAGCGTATGAAACTGGCTAGTGAACTTCACAAACGCTCTACTGGGAAGTCTTTCTACATTCTCGATGAGCCTACGACTGGTCTCCATACAGATGACATTGCTCGTCTCTTGAAGGTGCTTCAGCGTTTTTGTGGACGATGGTAACACGGTTCTCGTGATTGAGCACAATCTGGATGTTATTAAGACAGCAGACCATATCATTGATTTGGGTCCTGAAGGTGGTGTTGGTGGAGGTACTATCGTAGCTACAGGGACTCCAGAAGAGGTAGTAGCCGTTCCCAAAAGCTATACAGGACAATATTTGAAAGAAAAATTGAAATAAAGTGAAAAGGGCTCTCTGAGTCTTTTTTTGGCTTTAGTCTGGTTTAAGTTGAGTTTGCTATTCTACGGTTAAGAAAAAACAAAAGAGTCACACTATGGTTAAAAGCGTTTTTTCCATAGGATTTAACGGTATTTTTCTAGTCCTATTTCTAGATATTTGTCTTTTGATTAGTATTCGTACAGTTGATCATCATGGTCGTTTTGAATCAATAACGGATAAATGGCAAACCTTACTTTACGTTTCGGGAGTTTATGTTAGTCTTCTCCTTTTTGAAATGATTTTGTTTCTTATTATGAGACATCGTAAAATAAGCAGATTGTTGGACAAGTCATATAAGGACTTGTTTTTTCGTAGCTATTTATGGTGACATCTATGTCACTATTTTTTTGATAAGGGAGATTCTATAATAAAGTCAAGATCTGTAAAATTAGCTGCTAAAAATAAGAGAGTAGCTGTATTTTTTTGGCTTCAAATCTCATCTAAAAGATTACTCAAGAACAGCTATTTTTAGAGTTATCAGGGATTAGAATGACACCTTTGAAAGGACCAGATATGGAGAAGAAAAATATGGATGTAATGACAATGAATAAATTTGATGGTTTGTCTATTGATAAGCTTTCTGAAATTGTTGGAGGAAATGTACCATATGATATTGGCTATGGAGTAGGGCCGGTAAGTTATATTGCGGTTGAGATTCTAAAACTAAGAAAAATAAGATAGCATATTGGAAAATATTTATGTTTATGAGAATTAATGAAGAAGAATTGTTATAAGTTTTCATCGTCCAAGTGAATAGTTCACTTGGATGTTAAAGATTTATATTTAAAATATAATTAAGCAAAGAAAGGAAATACATCACAGTACTAGAGGTAGAGGGGTAAACTACAATTTTGGAAAGCAACCTGTCTTGGATAATATCTCTCTAACCTTGAAAAAGGGGAATATTGCTGGTCTGATTGGCAATAATGGTGCAGGAAAGACGACCTTAATGAAATTAATTTCGGGTATCTTAGAGAGACCTAATGGAACTATTGACTTAAATACTAAAACTGTGGGTGCCTTGATTGAAGCTCCAGCTCTATATCCCAACATGACGGTTGAAGCTAACCTTAAGTTTTATTGCAGACTTTATCATAAAGATTATTCATCGATTGATTGCTATAAAGAAGATTTAGAGGTAGCAACCTATCTCAAACGCAAGGCTTCCAAGTTGTCCTTGGGTATGAAGCAACGTGTAGGTCTGTTTATTGCTTTAATTACATCAGATGAATTTATTCTTCTTGATGAGCCTACCTAGCTTGGATCCTAATGGTATCAATAGTCTTTTAATCTTGATTGAAAGGATAGCTAAAAATCATGGTCTAACTTTTATTATTTCCAGTCACATCTTATCAAATCTTGAACAGGTTTGTACAAAAAAACTATTTGTTGAAGAATCACAAATTGATTTGTTTGGATGAGGATGCGAATGCCAAATATAAAATTTACACTGAGGATTTAAGCATGAAGTCTTTGATGACCCTACTAAAACTAAATGACCTTGCTTTTGAACGTCAAAAGAATGATATTCTGGTTAAAGGAATAGAAAAGATCAAACAGGTTTTGGGACAAGGGGGAATTCTTTTCACATATGAAAAAGCGGGATTGAGTAGGTATTTTTTATGGCGACTAGATTGAAAACGGTATTTTTAAAGCAAGAATGTGTGACAAAGAGTGCCTTTATTTGTCTTGTATTGCTAGGGCTGATTGGTGCGATTGTTATCTTATGTGATGGTTACAAGGGATCTTATCTTGGACTATCTGCTATTTTAGCTAGCTATTCTATCATGGTGTGGTGGATATTGTCTTTGCTTACTTAGCTTTATCCAGTTTGGGAAGAGAATTTCAGAATTGAACGATTAATATGATTCGGGTGAGTGACTTATCTGGTCGGGAAGTGATTCTCCGAAAGCTTCTGAGCTTCCTTATTTTATCTATATTTGCAGCTACTATCTTGGTTTTAGAGTTGATTTTTTACAAGTACTATGTGCAGCATGTCGATTTTCCTTTGTGGGTTTATGTCAGACAAATCTATGCTTATTTTCTCAGCTTATGGGACTTTTATTTATATGGTTTCAACTTTGATTATCTTACTTTTAAAGAATACCTTAACAGCTTTTGTAACAGTCTATTTTGGGGTAACAGGAATGACCTTCTTTACACTCTATTTGGCTAGTTTAGGAGATACTATGACTAATCTAATGACTTACGTTCCGTTGAGTTTTATGCGAGCGGTCTTTACTAGTGGTCAACAGTTCTTTAGTCTTCGTGATGCCTTTGTTTTGTTTGCTTGAACCCTATTTTTGCTCCTTTTGACGCCAGCCATTTACGAAAAGCGAGCCTATGTTATAGTACTTATAAAGTCAGAGTTTCATCTGGCTTTTTATTAATGCCATCAAAAAAAACACGCCAAAGCATCAACTTCGTTCTTTAAAATCTGAAAATTTGATATAATTAACCTAAAATACAAAGGGGTTATTCAAATGCAACGTAGACTTGAGCGATTTGATGCTAAACTTGCCCAATCAGGCCTAGATGCCTTGTTGGTGACAGGACAAAATAATATTTACTATTTGACGGATTTCTGGGGGACAAATGCGACTGTTTTCATTACGAAAAATCGTCGTCTCTTTTTAACTGATTCACGTTATACGCTTATTGCCAAACAATCTGTACACGGCTTTGATATTATCGAAAGTAAGGATCCACTAAAAGATATCGTTAAATTTGTCGAGTTAGATAAACTTGAGACAATAGGCTTTGACAATCAGGTGTCATTCGCTTATTATCAAGCTCTTCAAGCGATTTTTGAAGGCTATACCTTGTCACCGCAAACCAACTTCATGGAAGAGTTGCGTATGATTAAGGATGAGAAAGAATTGGCAACTATCCGTAAGGCTTGTTCTATCTCAGATCGTGCCTTTACAGATGTTCTTGATTTTATCAAACCAGGTCAAACAACAGAACTACAAGTGGCTAACTTCCTAGATTTCCGTATGCGTGAATATGGAGCTTCAGGTATTTCCTTTGAGTCTATCATTGCTTCAGGTTACCGTTCAGCTATGCCTCACGGTGTTGCTTCAGACAAGGTCATCCAGTCAGGAGAAACTTTGACTATGGACTTTGGTTGTTACTACAATCATTATGTTAGTGATATGACTCGTACTATCCATATTGGTGAAACGACTGACGAGGAGCGTGAAATTTATGATATCGTCTTACGTTCAAATCGAGCTTTGATTGATGCGACTAAAGCTGGCATGACGCGTCGTGATTATGATAAGGTTGCGCGTGATGTTATTGTTGAAGCGGGTTATGGTGATTACTTTACACATGGTATCGGACATGGTATCGGTCTTGACATTCACGAGATTCCTTACTTCGGTAATTCTGATGAGACTATCGAAGCTGGTATGGTCTTGACGGATGAACCAGGTATTTATTTGGCTGACAAATACGGTGTTCGTATTGAAGATGATATCATTATTACTGAGAATGGTTGCGAAGTGATTACGCTTGCACCTAAGGAATTGATTGTGCTCTAAGATTTGGAGGAATACTTTATGACAAACCGTCTATCTTGGCAAGACTATTTTATGGCTAATGCAGAGCTGATTTCTAAGCGTTCTACCTGTGATCGTGCTTTTGTTGGTGCTGTTTTGGTCAAGGACAAGCGTATTATTGCTACAGGTTATAACGGTGGAGTCTCTGAGGCAGATAACTGTAATGAGGTAGGTCACTACATGGAAGATGGTCATTGTATTCGTACGGTCCATGCGGAGATGAACGCTCTTATCCAGTGTGCCAAAGAGGGGGATTTCTACTAAAAATTACAGAAATCTATGTGACGCATTTCCCTTGTATTAACTGCACTAAAGCTCTCCTTCAGGCTGGCGTTGTTAAGATTACTTATAAGGCTAATTATCGCCCCCACGCCTTTGCGATTGAGTTGATGGAACAAAAGGGAGTCCTCTTATGTGCAACATGATGTTCCAGAGGTACACTTGGGGATGGATGACTAGATTCTCCTTGGAAAATCCTAGGGTTTAGGTTTGATTCTATAAAATATTTGAGCCATGCTGTCATTTATGGTAAAATAAACTGATAATAATTTTTACAAAGAGGTATTTAATAATGATTGAAGCAAGTAAACTCCGTGCGGGTATGACTTTCGTAACAAATGATGGCAAATTGCTCAAAGTTCTTGAAGCTAGTCACCACAAACCTGGTAAAGGTAACACAATCATGCGTATGAAATTTGCGTGATGTTCGCTCAGGTTCAACTTTTGACACCAGCTACCGTCCAGAAGAAAAAATTTGAACAAGCGATCATCGAAACAGTACCAGCACAATACTTGTACCAAATGGATGATACTGCATACTTCATGAACACTGAAACATATGATCAATATGAAATTCCAGTAGTCAACGTTCAAGAAGAATTGAAATTTATCCTTGAAAACTCAGACGTAAAAATCCAATTCTACGGAACAGAAGTTATCGGTGTGCAAGTACCAACAACTGTTGAATTGACAGTTACTGAAACACAACCATCAATCAAAGGTGCAACAGTTACAGGTTCAGGTAAACCTGCAACACTTGAAACTGGTCTTGTGGTTAACGTTCCAGACTTTATCGAAGCTGGTCAAAAATTGGTTATCAACACAGTTGAAGGTACTTACGTATCACGTGCCTAAGCCTAACTAAGTCTTTCGAACCACTGGTTTGAAAGATTTATTTTCCAAACTAACGGAAAGGAAATATGCGATGACTACAGAAAATATCGGTGAAATCGTAATTGCCCCTCGTGTTCTTGAGGTGATTACTGGTATCGCTGCAACTAAAGTGGACGGTGTTTACGCCCTTCAAAACAAAAACGTTACGGATGGTCTCAGCAAAACAAGCTTGGGACGTGGTGTTTATCTTCAAACTGAGGAAGATGGTACAGTAAACGTTGATATCTACGTTTCCCTTCAGTATGGCGTTAATGTGCCTGCGGTTTCAATTGAAATTCAAAAAGCTATTAAAACAGCTGTCTACGATATGGCCGAAGTGTTAATTTCAGAAGTAAACGTTCACGTTGAATCTATTGTCACTGAAAAGTCACAAAAACCAGACTTGGCTGAATTGTTTAACGAGGATTTTTTGAATGACTAATATCTTTAAAGATTCACGTCGTGACCTTCGTGAGCGTGCTTTTCAAACGCTGTTTGCCCTGGAGTTTGGTGGCGAAGCTTTAGATCAAGCCTATTTTGCTTACACTTACGACAAGCCAATTGATGAAGAAACAGAAGTTGATCTACCATCTTTTTTACTTAGTCTAGTAACAGGTGTTCGTGAAGAGTTGCCTCAACTGGATAGTCAAATTGAAGAAAAATTGAAAGAAGGTTGGAGTCTCTCACGTTTGATTATGACAGACCGTACCCTCCTTCGTTTGGGGCTTTATGAAATCACGTCTTTTGAAGAGACACCAGGACGTGTGGCTATCAATGAAATTATTGAAATTGCTAAAAAATATTCTGATAAAACATCTGCTAAGTTCATTAATGGTGTTCTTAGTCAGTTCGTGACAGATGAAGCATAAGAAAAAGAAGTTGATTGCTGTTTCAACTTCTTTTTTGATAACTAAGCTCAAGAAAAAGTCGCAAGTACAGATTTCTTGCGACTTTTATTTATATACTGGAACCAGAAATCAAATTTATTGGTAGCACATAATCACGACTGACTATTTCGCCTTTGATTTTCTTCAATAGAATTTCGACACAAAGTTTAGCAATTTCATCCAAAGGCTGTTGGATGGTTGCTAGCTCTGGATAGAAGTGTCGGATAAAGGCAGTACCGTCGTAACCGATGATTTTTAAGTCATTTGGGATGGAAAGTTCTAGTTGTCTAGCTACCTTTATAACTAAGATAGCTGTTAAATCATCTGAGACAAAGATACCATCCGGCTTTTCACGACAAATAATAGATTTGATTTCTAATTCTCGTCGCATGATAGATAAATCGTTTGGGACAGGACAGACAATACCCTGTTTATTCAATTCGTAATTAAATCCAAGTTGACGGAGTCCAGTTGGGGAATCTGAATTATCATTACCTGTAATCATGACAATACGCTGACAACCGGCCTTGACCAAGGTTTTTGCGGCTAATTTTCCTCCTTCAAAGTTATCAGATGAGATAATAGGAATCTTTGGGGCCAGATTACGGTCGAAGGCAATGATAGGAGCTTCAACCTTTTCATAATCTTCTATACCAAGATTGTGAGAAGACGAGATGATACCATCACATTGGTTGGCGGAAAGCATTTCCAAATAGTCCTTTTCCTTGTTGGGATCATGCTCACTGTTACAAATGATGGTTTTATAACCCTGCTTAAAGAGCTCGTCCTCAAGTCGTTCGATAAGCTCAGCGTAAAAAATGTTGGAAATATTTGGAAATATTTGGAAAAATCAAGCCAACGAGCTTGGCTGATTTTCCTTTGAGACCTCGAGCCAAATTATTAGGCTTGTAATTCAGCTCCTGCATGGCAGCGTGTACTTTGTCAATGGTTTTTTGTGAGAGGTAGCCCTTTTTGTTTATGACGCGGGAAACTGTGGTTGGGCTCACACCAGCCAGTTCGGCAACGTCAGTAAGCTTTGCGACCATAAATCACCCTAGTATTTTAAGTCGAAGTAGTGACCAGAAACGTTCCCTGATGCTACTTTGATACCAGTTTGTTCAGCACTTGGGAAGACGCGGCTAGTGAAGACTTTCTCACCTTTATTGAAGAAAATTTCAACAATTGAGTTATCCACAAAGATGTTTGCTGTTGCAGCTTGTCCGGCATCAAGAGTGCATTCACGACTTGTGCCAAAGTCTGTAGCGTACTGTTCGCCAGCTTTAGAACGGTCAAGGATAACTTTTCCTTTTGCAGTATCAACGGTAAGTGATAAGCCATTTCCTTCTTGGTCTGCGAAGAGGACAAGTTCTGTTTGAGTGTTAGCTTGGAAGTTAAGTTCAAGCTCGTAAGTGTTAGTTGTTGCCGTTTTTTCAGAGAAATCTTCTTGTCTAGTACGTAAGCTTGTAATAGCTTCTACTGGGTATTGGTAGAGTTTTCCATCTTTGATAGATAATTCTTTAACCAAGCTCATAGCACCTTGGTAGTCGTATTTGTCAGTTGGATAGTCCACGTCTGGGAGACCAATCCAGCTAACAATAAGCGCACGACCATCAGGAGTGTTAAATCCTTGAGTAGCATAAGCTTCGAACCCGTAGTCCAAGTTGATGATTGGTGTACCACCAACAAGGGCAGCTTTCTCAGGGTCGAAATCTTGGAAAATCTTATAAGTATTAGGATAAATATTGTTATAGTCGAGTTCAGCTTTATCAAGACCTTGTGGGCAATAAAGAAGAACAGGTTTGCCATCTACAAAGACAATATTTGGACACTCAATCATGTATTCTGAGCCAGTGCCACCAAAGTCGAGGTCTCCAACCTCAACCCAGTTTTCGACATCATTATCAACTGCTTTGTAAAATTTGATGAAACCTTGTTTATCATGGTTTTGAGCACCTACGATAGCATAAAATTGTCCCTTGTAATCGAAGATTTGAGGGTCACGGAAGTGCTCAGTTGCGTCAGCAGGTTGTTTGATAAGAACCTTGTCGAATTTTTCGATTTTGCCGTCTTTATCCATCCAGGCACCGATTTGACGTGGATCACGAACCCAGTTTTCATCACGGACATTACCTGTATAGAAGATAAAAGTTTATCGCCGATTTGATAAGCAGAACCTGAGTAGGCACCGTGGCTGTCATTTTCATGATCTGGCAAGAGTTTGACACCAGTTTCTGTAAAGTGAACCAAATCTTCAGATTCAGTATGAACCCATTGTTTCAAACCATGAGCGGCTCCAAATGGCCAACTTTGATAGAAAAGTTGGAACTTACCATTAAAGTAAGAAAAACCGTTTGGGTCATTTAGAAGTCCTGTTTCTGGTTCAATATGGTAGCTTGCACGCCAAGGTGATTTGCCAACATTCTCTTTAATCTTTGTTTTTTCTCCGTCTGTCCAATCTGTGTATGGACGGTAACGAACTTCTGTTGGTAGATTCATATTTAATAATCTCCTAATTTATTTATTAGTAATATAGTAAACGTTTTACCTAGAAAAATCAACGATTTATAATAAGAAAACAAAAAAAATGCTAAACGTTTGACATATGACAGAAAGATGTTAAAATTAATACCGTAAAGAAAAGTGAAACGTTTTCAAAAACAAATTTTATTAAGGAGAATTTTGCAAATGGATTACAAACAAATTGCAAAAGAAGTCATCGAAGCCCTCGGTGGACGTGAAAATGTTAACAGTGTTGCTCACTGTGCGACACGTCTACGTGTTATGGTTAAGATGAAACAAAATCATAAAGAAAAGCTGAGAATATTGAAAAAGTTCAAGGTGCTTTCTTTAACTCAGGTCAATACCAAATGATCTTTGGTACAGGTACTGTTAACAAGATTTATGACGAAGTCGTTGCTCAAGGTCTTCCAACAGCATCTAAAGACGAACAAAAAGCAGAAGCTGCTAAACAAGGGAACTGGTTCCAACGTGCCATCCGTTCATTCGGTGACGTTTTCGTTCCATTGCTTCCAGCTATCGTAGCGACTGGTCTTTTCATGGGTATCCGTGGAGCCATCAATAATGATACAGTTCTTGCTCTTTTTGGTACAACATCTAAAGCCTTCGCTGCTACTGATTTCTACACTTATACAGTTGTATTGACAGATACAGCCTTTGCCTTCTTCCCAGCCTTGATCTGTTGGTCAGCCTTTAACGTTTTCGGTGGTTCACCACTTCTTGGTTTGGTTCTTGGTTTGATGATGGTTAACAATGCTCTTCCAAATGCTTGGGATGTTGCATCAGGTGCTGCAAAACCAATTTACTTCTTTGACTTTATTCCAGTAGTTGGTTACCAAAACTCAGTCCTTCCAGCCTTCTTCGTAGGTTTGATTGGTGCTAAGTTTGAACAATGGGTTCGTAAATGGGTTCCAGATGTTCTTGACCTTCTCTTGCGTCCACTTGTTGTCTTTGCTGTGATGTCAGCTTTGGCCCTCTTTATCATTGGTCCTGTCTTCCACACAGTTGAGAGCTACGTACTTGCTGGTACAGAGTGGATTCTTGCCTTGCCATTTGGTCTTGCAGGTCTTGTTCTAGGTGGTATTCACCAAATTATCGTCGTTACAGGGGTTCACCACGTTTTCAACTTGCTTGAAGCTAACCTTATTTCTAATACAGGTAAAGACCCACTTAACGCTATCATCACAGCTGCGATGACTGCTCAAGCTGGTGCAACACTTGCTGTTGGTGTTAAAACTAAAGACTCTAAGTTGAAAGCTCTCGCTTTCCCTGCAAGTCTTTCAGCAGTACTTGGTATCACTGAACCAGCTATCTTCGGGGTTAACCTTCGTTTCGGTAAACCATTTATCATGGGTCTTATCGCTGGTGCTGCTGGTGGTTGGTTGGCATCAATCCTTAACCTTGCTGGTACAGGATTTGGTGTAACAATCGTTCCTGGTACTCTTCTCTACCTAAATGGTCAAGTACTTAAGTATGTAATCATGGTACTTGTAACACTTGCTCTTGGTTTCGCTCTTACTTGGATCTTTGGATATAAAGAGGAAGAGGTTGAAGCTCAAACAGAAGTTGTTGCTGAAGATATCGCCTCAGCAGGTTCTGCTCCAGTTGCATTGCAAGCTGAAACAATTGCTGCACCACTTAAAGGTGAAGTTGTAGCTTTGGAAAATGTAAATGACCCAGTCTTCTCTTCAGGAGCTATGGGTAAAGGTGCCGCTATCAAACCTTCAGGTAACCGAGTTGTTGCACCATTTGATGGTGAAGTGCAAATTGCCTTCCCAACAGGTCACGCTTACGGTCTTAAATCTGATAAAGGTGCTGAAGTGCTTATCCACATCGGTATCGATACTGTCTCACTTGACGGTAAAGGATTTGATGCTAAGGTTCAAGCAAATCAACGTGTTAAAAAAGGTGATGTCTTGGCTACCTTCGATAGCTCAGTTATCACTGAAGCAGGTCTTGACGATACAACTATGGTTATCGTTACAAACACTGCAGACTACGAAGATGTTTCATTAGTAGCAACTGGTTCAGTTGCCGAGGGTGATGACTTCATCGCAGTTAAATAATAAGCTAGAAAAGTCGAAGCTGTTTCGGCTTTTTTTAGTTTGAATGTTTTTATAAAGAAGAGTGATATGAAGCCAAGTTGGTAGCAGCTTAAATATGCTTTTATTTAGATTGTCTTTTATCTTACTTTTTCTTTATAATAGTGACAAGATAGTTATTTATTAATCATAAAAGGAGATAGCTTTACATATGGCTAAACTATACGGAAGCTTGGAAGCTGGTGGTACAAAGTTTGTTTGTGCTGTTGGTGATGAGAAATTCCAAGTCATTGAAAAAACTCAATTCCCAACAACTACACCTTACGAAACAATTGATCGTACGATTGAATTTTTCAAACGTTATGAAGATCAGTTGGAAGGAATCGCTATTGGTTCATTTGGTCCGATAGATGTTGATCCAAATTCAGAAACATATGGTTTTGTAACTTCAACGCCAAAACCACACTGGTCAAACATAGACCTTCTTGGTTTAATCGCTAAGGAATTTAATGTTCCGTTCTACTTTACGACTGATGTGAATTCATCTGCTTATGGTGAAACACTTGCTCGTAAAGGTGTTAAGAGTCTTGTTTATTACACTATCGGAACTGGTATTGGTGCTGGTGCTATTCAAAATGGAGAATTCATTGGTGGCTTAGGTCATACTGAGGTGGGTCACGTCTATGTACCACTTCACCCAAATGATGTTGCCAATGAATTTAACGGAACGTGTCCATTCCACCGCGGATGTTTGGAAGGTTTGGCTGCTGGTCCATCGCTTGAAGCCCGTACAGGTATTCGTGGTGAATTGATTGAGCAAAACTCTGAGGTTTGGGATGTTCAATCTTACTACATTGCTCAAGCTGCTGTCCAAGCAACTGTGCTCTACCGCCCAGAGGTTATCGTCTTTGGGGGTGGTGTTATGGGACAAGAACACATGCTTCGCCGTGTCCGTGAAAAATTCACAGCTCTGTTGAATGGTTACCTTCCAGTGCCAGACGTGACTGAGTATATTGTGACACCGGCTGTTTCAGGTAATGGGTCTGCGACACTTGGTAACTTTGCACTTGCCAAAGATGTAGCTGACAAATACTCACGCAAATAACCCAAATATGTAAAATCGCTTTAAGACATGATCTTAAGGCGTTTTGCTCTATACAGGAGGATGTAATGGAACCTTTATTTTTAGATTCGCCAATGCATGAAAAAATATGGGGAGGTAATCGACTTAAGACAGAGTTTGGTTATGATATTCCTAGTGAACACACTGGAGAATACTGGGCAATCTCTGCTCATCCTAATGGTGTATCTTACGTCAAGAACGGGAAGTATTCTGGTTTTCATCTAGCAGAACTTTACAAAGACAAACCAGAACTTTTTGGACATCCAAAGGCGAGTGTATTTCCTTTGTTGACAAAGATTTTGGATGCTAATGATTGGCTGTCAGTGCAGGTACACCCAGACGATGCCTATGGTATGGAGCATGAAGGTGAACTAGGAAAGACGGAGTGTTGGTATATTATTGACGCCGAAGAGGGCGCTGAAATTATCTATGGCCACAAGGCTCAAACCAAGGAAGAGCTGGCAACTTTGATTGAAGCGGGTGATTGGGATGGGCTTTTGTCGAAAACGCCTGTAAAAAAAGGTGACTTTTTCTTTGTACCAAGCGGTACCATGCATGCTATTGGTCCAGGTATCCTTATCCTAGAAACACAACAATCTAGCGATACCACTTATCGTGTATATGACTTTGATCGTAGAGATGATCAAGGCAATCAACGTGAGCTTCACATCCAACAGTCTCTCGATGTTCTGAATCTTGGGGAGCCCCAAAATAGTGTCCCATCAACTGTTAAGACCATGCAGTTAGAGATGACTTGTTTGACATCAAACGCCTTTTTCACAGTATACAAATGGAAATTCAGTGGATTAGTTGATTTCAAGCAATCAGCCCCTTATTTGCTCTGTTCAGTGCTTTCTGGTAATGGGACTTTGACTGTCGATTCACGCATTTATTGTCTAAAAAAAGGTGATCACTTCCTTCTTCCAAATAATGTTACAGATTGGGAAATTGATGGACAATTAGAGATGATTGTCAGTCACCCTAACGAGGCTTGAGTATGAGTAATGAACAAGCATTATCAGCTCTTTTTGAGCGTGTTGAAATTGGGTGATCCTATTATTTTGAGGGAGCTTATTATCGTTTGAAAGACTATGGAGACCACATTTATGGTTTGCAACGGGCAATTTCTGGTATGTGTGGTGAAAAGACAGCCTCTCCTAGTATCAAATTTTACTGGGAAAATGGTGTCCTGGAATACGAATTTTACGTGGATTTTGAGGCCAGCCCTATGATTATGAAGGATTATAGTAGTGATAGAGCTTTCTTTGAACAGGCCTTTGAAAATCTCTTACATGACTTTGAGGATTTCTTAGAGAATCAAGAAATCATTGAGGGATAGCCTTGGAGTGTTATTGTCGATATTTTCAGTGAATCTAATAAAGAAGTTTTAGTTTATTTGCTAATCTGTTGTGAAAGCCTTTAAACTAGGGCTTTTTTCTTTGTCAATACTTGAGTGATTTCTTGTTTAAAAGGGGCATTTGTGGTAAAATACGGAGATAAGGACTGTCGAAAGGAAAAAAGATGGCAAATATATTACGCAAAATCATTGAAAATGATAAGGGCGAAATTAAAAAACTAGAAAAAACTGCCAAGAAAGTTGAGAGCTATGCTGATGCAATGGCGGCTCTTTCAGATGAAGAACTTCAGGCAAAAACAGAAGAATTTAAACAACGATATCAAAACGGAGAAAGTCTAGATCAGCTCTTGCCGGAGGCATTTGCGGTTGTTCGTGAGGGATCGAAACGTGTCCTTGGACTTTTCCCATATCGTGTGCAAATTATGGGTGGTATTGTGCTTCACCATGGTGACGTAGCGGAGATGCGTACAGGGGAAGGGAAAACCCTTACTGCGACAATGCCTGTCTACTTGAATGCTATTTCAGGTGAAGGTGTACACGTTATCACCGTTAACGAATACCTTTCAGAGCGTGATGCGACTGAAATGGGTGAGCTTTATAGTTGGCTCGGTTTGTCAGTAGGGATCAACCTTTCATCTAAATCACCAGCTGAAAAACGTGAAGCTTATAATTGTGACATCACTTACTCAACCAGCTCAGAGGTAGGTTTCGACTATCTTCGTGATAATATGGTTGTTCGTAAGGAAAACATGGTACAACGCCCATTGAACTTTGCCTTGGTCGATGAGGTTGACTCGGTTCTTATTGATGAAGCTCGTACACCATTGATCGTATCAGGGCCTGTAAGTTCAGAAACTAATCAGTTGTATCACCGTGCGGATGCTTTTGTTAAGACATTGACTGAAGATGATTATGCGATTGATATTCCAACAAAAACAATTGGTTTGAATGACTCAGGTATTGACAAGGCTGAAGAGTTCTTCAACTTGGAAAATTTGTACGATATTGACAATGTTGCCTTGACTCACTATATTGACAATGCCCTTCGTGCCAACTACATTATGTTGCGTGATATTGACTACGTGGTAAGTCCTGAGCAAGAAATCCTTATTGTTGACCAGTTTACTGGTCGTACCATGGAAGGTCGTCGTTTTTCAGATGGGCTCCACCAAGCCATTGAGGCTAAAGAAGGTGTACCAGTCCAAGAGGAAACCAAGACTTCTGCCTCAATCACTTACCAAAATATGTTCCGTATGTACAAGAAATTGTCAGGTATGACTGGTACTGGTAAGACTGAAGAGGATGAATTCCGTGAAATCTATAACATGCGAGTCATCCCAATTCCAACAAACCGTCCAATTCAACGTATTGACCATGATGACCTTCTGTACTCAACTTTGGATGCTAAATTCCGTGCTGTGGTACAAGATGTTAAGCGTCGTTATGATAAGGGGCAACCAGTTCTTATTGGTACGGTTGCCGTTGAAACATCTGACTTGATTTCTAAGATGTTGGTTGACGCAGGTATTCCTCACGAAGTACTTAATGCCAAGAACCACGAAAAAGAAGCGCATATTATCATGAATGCAGGTCAACGTGGTGCTGTTACGATTGCGACCAATATGGCCGGTCGTGGTACTGACATCAAACTTGGTGAAGGTGTTCTGGAGCTTGGTGGACTTTGTGTCATTGGTACAGAGCGTCATGAAAGTCGTCGTATCGACAACCAGTTGCGTGGTCGTTCGGGACGTCAAGGGGATCCAGGGGAGTCTCAATTCTACCTATCTCTTGAAGACGAATTGATGCGTCGTTTCGGTTCTGACCGTATCAAGCATGTCTTGGAACGTTTGAACGCTGATGACGAAGATATTGTTATCAAATCACGTATGTTGACTCGTCAAGTGGAATCAGCTCAAAAACGTGTCGAAGGGAATAACTACGATACTCGTAAACAAGTCCTTCAGTACGATGACGTTATGCGTGAACAGCGTGAAATCATCTACGCTGAGCGTTATGATGTTATTACAGCAGAACGTGACCTTGAACCTGAAATCAAGGCTATGATCAAGCGTACTATTAACCGTACGGTTGATGGACACAGTCGTAACGATCAAGAAGAAGCTCTTAAAGGTATCTTGAACTTTGCACGTCAGGCCTTGGTTCCTGAGGATGCCATCTCACTTGAAGATCTAAAAGAAGTGGGAGAGGTGACTAAACGTAGTGTTAATTATGATGCTATCAAGGTTTATCTGACTGAGTTAGCAGATAATGTTTATGATCGTCAAATTAAGAAATTGCGTTCAGAGGAGGCTATTCGCGAATTCCAAAAAGTCTTGATTTTGATGGTTGTTGATAATAAGTGGACAGACCACATTGATGCCCTTGATCAATTACGTAACGCCGTTGGTATGCGTGGTTATGCGCAAAACAACCCAATCGTTGAGTATCAATCTGAAAGTTTCAAGATGTTCCAAGATATGATTGGTGCTATTGAGTATGATGTAACTCGTACGATGATGAAAGCACAAATCCACGAACAATCTCGTGAACATGTTAATGAACGTGTTTCAACAACAGCAACAGGCAATATTCAAGCACATCAAGCAGATGCTAACGGTCAAGAGATTGACTTTAGCAAGGTTGGTCGTAATGACTTCTGTCCATGTGGCTCTGGTAAGAAATTCAAAAATTGTCACGGTCGTAAACAGTTTTAGATAAAAAGAAATAGGTAATTATAATGGTTTTTAAAGCAGTAAGTGAAAAAATTGATTTTGATGCAGTTAAAGAATCAACGACATTGACAGGAGAAGCCCTTGCCAAGAAGCAAGCTCGTGATAAAGAGCTTGAGGCAATCATCAAGGGTGAGGACAACCGTACACTTTTGGTGATTGGTCCATGTTCATCTGATAATGAGGATGCAGTTCTTGATTATGCACACCGTTTGGCTAAACTTCAAGAAGAAGTGAAAGATAAAGTATTTATGGTTATGCGTGTTTATACTGCTAAACCTCGTACAAACGGTGATGGGTATAAAGGGCTTGTGCACCAACCTGATGCTGAAGGAAAACCGAATCTAATTAATGGTATCAAAGCTGTACGTAATCTTCACTACCGTGTTATCACAGAAACTGGTATCACAACTGCTGACGAAATGCTTTACCCGGAAAACCTTCCTTTGGTAGATGACCTTGTGTCCTACATTGCCATCGGTGCTCGTTCTGTAGAAGATCAACAACACCGTTTCGTCGCGTCGGGTATTGACGTACCAACTGGAATGAAAAATCCAACATCAGGTAACCTTAACATTATGTTTAATGGTATCTATGCTGCACAAAACAAACAAGACTTCCTCTTTAACGGTGAAGAAGTTCAGACATCTGGAAATCCGTTAGCACACGCTATCCTTCGTGGATCAACAAATGAATACGGGAAGAATATTCCTAATTTCTACTATGATGATATCCTTGATACTATTAACACCTATGAAAAGATGGGACTTCAAAATCCATTTATCGTGATTGATACGAACCACGATAATTCTGGTAAACGTTACTTGGAGCAAGTACGTATTGTACGTCAGACCTTGATTAACCGTGATTGGAATGAAAAAATTAATAAGTTTGCACGTGGATTTATGATCGAGTCTTATCTTGAAGATGGTCGTCAGGACACACCAGAAATTTATGGAAAATCAATTACTGACCCATGTCTTGGTTGGGATAATACTGAGCAATTGATTCGTGAAATTCACGCAACACTTTCAAAATAATAATTTGAAAATAGTCTGAATGTAAAGAATTGAGCCGTTTTGGGATCTTCCAAACGGCTCGACTCTTTATCCAAAATAGGAAGTAGAGAATAGGGAAATGGGAATTCATAAAATTAGTTCATTAATTGATACAGCAGAAGTAAGAAAAGCACATGCTCTTACAGGAGATGACTTGGCGAAAAAACAGGTTAATGATAGTGCCTTAGCTAAGATAATTAAAGGTGAGGATGATCGTCTTCTCTTAGTTATTGGACCATGTTCGTCAGATAATGAAAAAGCTGTACTTGACTATGCTCATCGCCTATCTAAGTTGCAAGAGGAAGTCAAGGATAAGATTTTCATTGTTATGCGTGTTTATACGGCTAAACCACGCACAAATGGTGATGGTTATAAAGGACTTGTTCACCAACCTGATTCAGAAGGAGCTACTGATCTTATAACAGGTATTAAGGCAGTGCGTCGTCTACAATCTCGCATTATTAGGGAAACCGGACTTCCGCTTGCTGATGAGATGCTATATCCGACAAATCTGATCTATTTTGAAGATTTGTTAAGTTACCATGCTATTGGTGCTCGATCAGTTGAAGATCAAGAACATCGTTTTGTGGCTTCGGGGCTTGATGTCCCAACGGGGTTGAAAAATCCAACTTCTGGAAATCTTAATGTTATGTTCAATGCTATCTATGCTGCTCACAATGAGCAAGAGTTTATCTACAATGGCCATGAAGTGAAAACAGACGGTAATCCATTAGCACATGCTATTTTACGTGGTTCTAGTAACGAATATGGTCAAAACGAGGTTAACTACCACTACGAGGACTTAGTTAAGGCTTTGGATAAATATAGTGAATTTGGTTTAGAAAATCCATTTATTCTTGTTGATACAAATCATGATAACTCTGGTAAAAACTTCATGGAGCAAATCCGTATTGTGCGTGAAGTTCTTCTTAACCGTGAGTGGGATAAGCGTATTGCTGATACTGTGCGTGGCTTTATGATTGAATCTTATCTTGAAGATGGTCGTCAAGATACACCTGAAGTTTATGGAAAATCAATTACAGATCCATGCCTCGGTTGGGAAAAAACGGTTAACCTTATTCGTGAAATCCATACTACCCTTTCAAAATAGTTTATGATTTTTGGACATGGTATAGACTTGCAGGAAATTTCAGCAGTTAAAAAGGCCTATGACCGAAACCCACGTTTTGCAAAGAAAGTACTGACACCAAAAGAATGGGAGCGTTTCGAGTCCCTTTCTGGAGAGCGTCAGATGTCGTTTCTGGCAGGCCGTTGGGCGGGGAAGGAAGCTTTTTCAAAGGCCTGGGGTACTGGAATCGGAGCAGTCGGTTTTAAGGATATTGAAATTCTAAATAATGATAAGGGAGCTCCCGTGGTTACTCAGTCGCCTTTTGAAGGAAATGTCTTTATCTCCATTTCTCATAGTGGTGATTTTGTTCAGGCAAGTGTCATTTTAGAAAAAACCAAGAGATAGGTATTGGAAGAGGATAGCTTATGATTTCGAGTTTACATCGACCAACCTTGGCAAAGGTTGATCTGTCAGCAATTTCAGAAAATATTGAACAAGTGGTTAGTCATATTCCTAAACAGGTGCAGACTTTTGCAGTTGTAAAGGCCAATGCTTATGGTCATGGCGCTGTTGAAGTGGCTAAACATGTGTCTAAGCAGGTTGATGGTTTTTGTGTTTCTAACCTAGATGAGGCGCTTGAACTTCGTCAAGCTGGCATAGAGCAACCGATACTTATTTTGGGAGTAGTCTTGCCAGATGGTGTTCCCTTGGCTATTCAAGAAAACATTAGTCTGACGGTGGCCTCACTTGAGTGGTTGGCACTGGCTCAGAAACAAGGTCTTGATTTGACAGGTTTGACCTGTCATATTAAGGTTGATTCAGGTATGGGTCGTATTGGGGTACGTAACCTAAAGGACGCAGATAACTTGATTGCTGGTCTGAAGGCTCTTGGTGCTGATGTCGAAGGTATTTTTACTCATTTTGCAACAGCTGATGAAGCAGATGATAGTAAATTTAAGCGTCAATTATCTTTCTTCACCGATTTGGTGGATAACTTGACTGATAGACCTCGCTTGGTGCACGCTAGCAACTCAGCGACAAGTATTTGGCATGCAACAACCGTCTTTAATACGGTACGTCTGGGTGTTGTCATCTATGGTCTCAATCCTAGTGGCAGTGTCTTGGAACTTCCCTATAATATTCAACCTGCCCTAAGTTTAGAGACAGCTCTTATTCATGTTAAGACCCTTCCAGCCGGTCAAGACGTGGGTTACGGTGCAACCTATACAACTACGGATGAAGAAGTTATTGGAACGCTTCCAATTGGCTATGCGGATGGTTGGACTAGAGATTTACAAGGTTTCCATGTTATTGTGGATGGACAACTTTGTCCTATTGTTGGGCGTGTGTCTATGGACCAGATCACTGTTCGCCTTCCTAAGGTTTATCCACTAGGAACTCCAGTTACGCTTATGGGTGAAAATGGAGGAGCGAGCATTACTGCGACAGAGGTGGCTGAAAAGCGTGGCACAATCAACTACGAGGTCCTTTGTTTACTTAGTGATCGTGTACCTCGTAGCTATGACTAATATAAAAAAGGAAATCCAGTTTGATACTGGATTTTTTGATTTTAGGGAAGATCATTTCCATGTGTTATAATAGCTGATAAGGCTTCCTCTTTTACAAGGAACAGAACTCGATAGAAATGATATAGAATATGATTCAACTAGATTCACCAATTGCAGATTTGAAGGGCTTTGGTCCTAAGTCCGCTGAAAAATTTACCAAATTAGATTTACACACAGTTGGGGACCTCTT
>ENA-OQDC01000374-OQDC01000374.1-human-gut-metagenome-genome-assembly--contig:-NODE-374-length-32902-cov-8.693791_pt1 | contig 32902 bp, 23 predicted proteins | sample MGYA00242770_ERZ504601 | MGnify/ENA primary metagenome ERZ504601 (study PRJEB26092, sample SAMD00036305) | human gut metagenome | host: Homo sapiens | study: EMG produced TPA metagenomics assembly of...
CCAAAGATGAGCGCATTCGCGCCATTGGCTACCTCGACCGTCGCGGCGCCTTCCTCATTTCCAAGTCGAGCGAGCGCGCCTGCGAGTTCTTTGGCATCTCCAAGTACAGCTTCTATAGCTACCTCAATGAGGCCAAGGCGGCGGCCGACGACAAGTAGGCACTCGCCTAGATTGCCCCTCCCCTTTTGGGCGCGAGTTCTGGAAAGCTCGAATCCAAGACCGAGCCGCTTGGGAAGTTCCATATAATCGATGTCATTAGCATTTCGAAAGGGTGGAACAGAATGGCGTTGAGCAAGGCATCATGCACCGGTCGCGGATTGATTCCGGCAATTGGTGGACATGTGCACCGCATGTTCGATGAGGGCGAAGACGACCTGTTTTCGCTGAGCCTTGACGACGTGATGGATGATCGCCCGTGGACCGCCGACGAACTCATGGGTGGCGGGGCTCGCCCGTCAAGCCCCAATCCCGCACTTGCGCCCAAGCCCGCATCTGCGCCGACTCCTGCGCAGTCGCCTGTTTCGACGCCCGCGCCTACACCCGCACCCACTTCGGCGCCCACGACCGCTCCCCGCCCCGCAAGCGACCCGTCCGAGACGGCGGCATTTCTCGCTGCAGCGACGCAGGGCAAATCGGCCGACAGCACCGTTATGTACAACGCCCAGCAGTTGCCCGTTCCTGCGGCACGCAAGCCTCCGGTCACAAGGCTCGATGAGCCCGTTGTCCGTCAGGTTGTCCACGATTCCTGGGCTGCAGCCGATCTGGATGAAACCTCTACCGGCATGCCGGCGCTCGATGTTCCAGTTAACCCGCTTTTTGCCGCCAACACGAGCGCCGCGGACTATGAGGGCAGTGCGGCATATTCCGATTATTCCGATAGCTATACTGGCACCGGTCGCATCGAGACCGAGGATTATGGCACTGCATCGAGCGATTATCTCAACGATCCGTACGCTGCCACGCCTGCACCGGAATATGACCCGGAGGCCGCGTCCGCGCCGGCGTATACCAAGAGCACGGGCGAAGAGCGCTTTGCCGATTATTACGCCGAGGAAAAGGCGCTGCGTTTCTCGGAATTTCCGCAGGCAGTCAAGGTTGCCTTTATCGCCATTGTCATTGCCCTGCTCGGCGTCATTGCGTTTGAGGGATTCCAGCTGTTCCGCGGCCCCACCGCGTCCGAATCGGCAACGCAGCAAAAAGAGAACGACAATCAGCACCTGGACATCAACACCCTCAAGGGCGACCCCAACGACGGGGACGAGTAGCGGGGGTTAAGGCGGCCACAGGATTCCGCATCCAGCACCGGCTTCTAAGTGCTGTTTTGTCATCCAGCTACACTTTTCCGGATAATTTGCCTATCGAATTTGACACTTTTCCTTAATTTTGAGGTGCCGATTTCGACACTTTTCCGTACTTTTACACGACTGATTTCGACACTTTTTCGGATGAAAGCCGAATAATCACTTGGGAAACCAACGCCATCCGCGCGTCATTTCGCAAGCGCGCTTGATTTGTGTCCGCGCTCGCTGATAGACTCCATCGTGCCCGCAAAGAGCGGGCGCGTTTTATCCAGAGTCGGGGTAGAGAGTTGGCTCCACGATCCCGACGCCAACCGGCCAAGAGGCACGGTGGCCCTGCCAACATCGATGAAAGGAGTCCGTATGGACAATTTCTCCGTGCGCAGCGAGCGCAATTTCCACAACCTGATCGTCAAGCCAAAACAAATGCATCTTCTGGATAAGCCAAATGGCTACGCCTCGGCCATGGTCAAGAGCAGCCTCTCCCACCAGATGCGCTTCACAGTACAGAAGCTCGAGGAAGAGCTCTGCGCTGCCGGCAATCCGCACGTGCTGCAGATCAAGCTGCTTGGAGACGACTCTCGCGAGCCGTCTGGCTGGAAGCTCTTTGCCGACGGCACGTGCGTTGCGGACGGATCCGGCGCCTTTGCCCGCGAGTGCTTCTACGAGAGAGCCGAGGTATTCCTGGACCTGTGCCGCGACGCCGTCGAGGCTGCCGGGCTGCGCCAGTGGAGCGAGAGGGAGTACGAGCTGCTGAGTGCAGCGCGAGGGATTGCGGGGGGCGTAGACGAACGCAGGCGGTGCCATAGCGGCGTGCACTCGTTGCATGCCGCGCCTCAAATCACACGATGTCAAAAGACTGGCACTTGTATATGCCTTTGACAGTCCGAAAGCGCTAGCGAAGTTCATTGATGCCGCGGCTAGATACGCAGCAGTAAAGAGATGTTGAATACAAAAAGAGGCCTCCCATCTCTAACACAACCAGAAATGGGAGGCCCTTCATATCCGAAGCCGCTCTCAAGCAAGGCAATTGTAAGTCGGTCTATTCAGCATCCTTAAACTGAACTTCGTACTTTTTGCCCGTCCGATCACCAATCTTTGTGACGTACTGGCTCAAGAGAGTTTTAGCTCTTTCACGGGCGCTGCTCATCAATGCTGAATTGCCCTCGGCACTTTTTATCATTTCGTTTTGGGCTTCTTCAAGCGCAGCAGACTGGTCAACTGTCGTAATAGGAGTTAGCAACCCGGTATCGCTGTAGATATCAGAAAAGGTGCTCTCGTCGGCTTGGGGCTGGCCGAGAACCTCTGCGTCAGGAACTGTGATGGTCACGACGTTGTTCTCATCCGGATTACTGACATTTACCTTAGCGACATCAACGCCCAGCTGCACCGTCCCGTCATACTCGAACCACGCCTTTTTATATCCCACGTTTATCCCAAAGAGCATATTGGTGCCGTCGTTGTAGATTTCCGCGACATTATGAAATCTGCACTCAACGGTAGCAAGCTCGGCAATCTTCGTATAGCCAGAGAAATCGGGCTCCTCGTCTTTTTTTGCGCAACCCGAAAGCCCGGTAAACGACAGCGTCGCCACGAGGACAAAACAAACCAGCCACGGCCTACGCATTAGAATCAGCCCCCTCTTTGTACTCAGCCAACGGCTTGAATTTGAGCTCGTACTCACCGTCAATAAGCGGGAGCGTCAGCGCCTTCACGGTATCCCGCAAGCTCGTGTCCGCCTGTTTTTTAATCTCCTTTTTATCGACTTCATCTGCGGCATCTTTGCGACAAAGTGACAGAACATCTTTCATATCTGCAGTTGCGTTTTCGGGAAGGTAGCCAAACTTACTATTGTCTAGCTGAGGCTCGCCAACCTGCGCTTTGGGGAGATAGGCGGTAACGACCTTATTCTCTTTGTCAATGCCAAACTGGATGTCGCTCATCGTATACGATGCACGAATATGAGCCTCGTATTTAACGCGATAGTCCACGCGATCCATCCAGAGGAACCTGCCGTGCTTCTCGACGATGCCGTGGTAGATGTAATCAACCGTAGAAAGACTGTCGATATCTACAGCAGACTTAAGATCCGATGTCGTGAGATACTGAGTTTCATGGTTATCGGTTATCCAAGGAAGGACGCCGAGAAAAAAGACAAAGAGGACAGCCGCCACAACCACGAGAAAAACAATCTTTACCTTAAATGATAGCTTTCCGAAAAACTCGACAACCTTCTTGCCCCGCTTGTCATTCACCTCGACCGCTTCTTTTTGGATCACTTCCACACGCTCATCATGCCCGGAGGTACATTCGGGCTGAATGCCCCTCTCATGTTTGCTATGTTTCAAAACAAGCCTCACTCATACCATTGAGTAGTAATCTGCTGGTAGAATTCTACCAGCAGTTATTGAACTCATTTCTTCCAGTTCGGCAGGAGGCAAACATGAAGCGGTTGTATGCAGTTTTGGCAGTTGTGATTGCGTTGATAGCCCTCATTCTTCTCGCCAGCACCATTGGCATCATCAGCATCAGGCTTTAGCTCGCCATCAAATACCTCGCACCCATCCCTCGGCAGATTCAGCCTCAGCCTTCAAACTAGGCAACCACAACGGCATGCACAACGTCTGCGGGCTCACCGATCCCGATGAGCCCGCTTTCCGCAATCTGGTTGCCAAAAGCTCCACATTAATGATTGCCCGCATCGACATTGCAATCGATGTACGGTCAGGGAGTGTTGATAAAAAGTGACTAAACGCTTGACGTGTGAGGACGTAAAAGCCTGCATCCCAAATAAGGTGGGATCAAGCGTGTGCGTCGGCTTCTTGGCAAGCAGAGCAATGGGCGTACAAGATGTTATGCGAGAAATAGCGATGACAGAGGTGCGCAAATAAGGTCGTGGATAGCAGCTCTCAATGGTCCCAAATTGCAACTAGCTTAAGGACGCATTGAAAAACATAGCTGCACGAATGCAGTCAGGACCATAGTGAAACCCGATACCATGACTACCAAACCGCAGCAGGCTCAGCACTAGTTGACAGTCCCCTTTTTAATGTGACACTCGATGCCGTGATCAAAACAAAAATCACGAACTTCCCTTGCACTATCACGATAGAAGCGGGCGCAGTCGCCGTAGGAGCTTGTTAGCCTGTCATAGTGCGTCCTACCAAAAACAATTTTATCGACAAAAGAGATTTTGCGCAGCAGCGCATCCAAATCTTGCTCACAGATATTTGGAGTCGGATATGGCTCCATGCTAACCCAAGTCTTACAGCCAGCCTTATGGAGAGACTCGAGAGCGGCAAGCCTGACTGAGTATGCCGCTGCACCGGGTTCCATCCTTTTCCGATTGTCCTCATCAAGTGACACCAAGGTAATTCCATAGGTGTTCAACGCCGCATTAGGCAACGCCGCAAGTTCAACGGGAAGCTCTCCTTTCGTTAGAATGCTGCACGGCTTACCGTACTCGTTAATGAGCTCAATTGCACCCAAGCTCATACTGCCAACTTCTGGATATCCGAGCATAAAAGGATCGGTTGTAAAGCACAGTTGAACCTGTTTTATCTCATCACAATAACGCGGCAACTCTTTGCGCAGCAGATCCAAAGTGTTGTCGACAAGGCTCGGCCGCCGCCATTCCTCGTATGTTTTGACACGCCCAAAACGTTTTGCCATTAAATATGCATAGCATGGAAAATTGCATCCATGCGAACAGCCTTGCACATGATTCATCGCCCAATCGCCATATTCAACTTTTGTACGGTAGAGCATACTTTTTCGATATATGTGCCCAAGTTGTTCCATTGTTCTTTAATTCTCTTCTCGCTAAACTTCCTCACACCAAAGATACGACCGACCTAAGCACTCATCTTGCTCGATAAACCTCGTCTTTGAGCGCAAAGCTCTTTTTTGGCTTTCCTTTCAAAGTGAACTTGACCGCACGCTCAAGAACACCTTCCTCAATCATTGGGCCCACATAGGTCTTCAAAATAGTATTGCTTCTGTCAAAGACTCCGCACTCGGAAATCAACGTGGCAGCAATATCGCCCATTTTCATGTTTTGGTGAACGGGCATATGCTGGACAAAATCACTGGCCTTGGCCGCAATTACGGCAGTCTCAACATTGCGACCATCAACATCCACCGCAAACAATCCCAACTGCTTGCATTGCCGGTCGAGGTTGCGCTTAATCATGTTATCGTTCATCAGAACGCAACCGTCTGGGCTATTGGTCATATGGATCATTCTATATTTGACGAGCCCACCGACATTAACGCGTTTACTCATATCTTTGATAGGCATATTCGTTACATACTTATAGTAAGAACGCGCGTTGTTGCAAAAGAGTTCCGAGAGCGCATGTTCGGCCTGCCAAGCGTCGATCTTTCCAGCCTTATAACGAACGACCACTTCTTTCCAGTCACCACTTCCGATGCAGGCATTCAGACGTTCAACCCAAACGCTGGCTTTCGTGAGCTCATTAAAGTCGTCTTCCGGCAGTTCAACTTCATTTGGAAGTGACAGTGGCACTTTCATGGCAGCGCAGGCAACGCGGAATAAGCCAAAACTATTGAAGTTGACCAGGGCCTCCGTGTGAGCCATATTCGGCGAATTAGTTAGAAGATCGAGTCGTAGGTCTTTAACCCCGAATGGATCGATGTAATAGAAGACTGTTGAGGGCTTACCGCCCCCACAAACGCTAGTTTGTTGTGCCCGTCTTATAGCATCCTCGCAACTGGAAACGATAATTGGCGGCTTGATATAGCCGCTAGCTCCCTTTGCTTCGTTAAATGTCGATTCGAGATGCTTTCTAGATTCCGCGTTGGATTCACTAAGAATGAACTGGATGGGCGTCTTTGAACGATTTTTCTTTGCAATTGCAAAATACTTAGAAAGGGCAATCAAGGGAGATCCTTTACTGCCATCGGCAAATAAACCCGCACCAGCAAAAGCATCGATATAAAGAATGCCGTTCCGTGAAGGTCGATACACTTTAGTGAAAAAAGGCGTTAGATAGCATGCCAGAAGATCATCCTTAGTCTCAGACCACGGATGTTTTGCCTGAAAGTAATCTGACTGATTTTTTGCCATGCTAAGCCCACCTTGCTCTTAGTCCTCATCGTCTACTTGAACTTCTCCACCAGCAGCTGCCCGATGGCGCTCATCATGGCGCGATACTTCTCACTGTCCTCAAAGAGGCTGGTAAAGGAGTCCGTGTTCTCCACATAGGCGCGGCGAGCCTCCTCATCGAACACCTTGGGCAGCAGGCTTGATTCGAAGACTTGTCTGCCGTCGCGACGGATGGTGTCGGCGACCTGCGGGTTTTCGGCGATACGCTTCCACAGCGTGTCGATAACCACACGATCTCCCTCGGTGAAGTTGCCAGCCCACTGCTCGTTGAACTTATCCACGAGCACCTGCAGTGGGTCGCGCTTCTTGTCGGGCGTCACGGTCTTGGCCGCGCCACCGGGATCGAGCACGCCGCCGCCAGGCTCAAGCGAAATGCTGCCCTCGAACTCCTGCTTGAGCTTGTAGAAGCGCATCTCGACCTTGTCGTCCACAGCCTCGACGGGGATCTTCTCGACCTTGAGGAGGTGACGCAGATAGCTTAAATACACGTACTCCTTATGCAGGTCTCGGTCAAACATGCGCACGATCTGGGTGATGTAGGTGTACCACTTGCAGAAGCTACGCACCTTGCGACGAACCTGATAGCGTTCATCGTCGTCCAACTCGTTATAACGCGCGACCGCCGGCTTCAAGACGGCCGCGAGCTTACCCTGCACGTTGCTCTGCGATTTACCCTTGCCATCGGTGAAGATTATCTCGGCAGCGGCCTCGATGTCAGACTCGTCATAGAGCCCGTAGCCGCGAATATCGGTCTGCACCTGATAGAGGAGGTCGGTGTTAATCTGCTCGGAAAGCGACGTCTCGGTGTAGAAGCGTTCGAAAGCCTTCTGGATGTCCTCGGGCTTGTTCACGAAGTCGAGGATGTAGGTGTCCTCCTTGTCCGGGTGGATGCGGTTGACGCGGCAGAGCGTCTGGACGGCCTTCACGTCCTTGAGCTTCTTGTCCACCACCAGCGTGTGCAGCAGCGGCTCGTCGAAGCCCGTCTGGTACTTCTCGGCAACAACAAGCACGTCCCCATAGTTGTGGAACTCGGCCTTCGTTTGGCTCTCTGCGACGCGTTGCCCATCGTGGCCGACGTTGATGGCCGGCTCGGTGTACTCGGGACCGTCGGGACCGTCAGCCGGGTCGCTAATGGCACCCGAGAACGCCACCAGCACCTCGATATCATCGTAGCCCTTCTTCTGCATGTAGCGCTTGATCTCGTGGTAGTAGCGAACCGTCGCGAGGCGCGAGGCAGTGACCACCATCATCTTGCCCTTGCCGCGGATTTTGGTGTGTGTCACATTGCGGAACGTCTCCACGATGATCTCGGCTTTCTGGCCGAGGGCGTAGGGATGCAGCTCCTTATACTTGCGGAGCAGCTTGAGCGTGGGGCTGCTCGGTACGTCGGGGTTGTCGGGGACCGTGCGCGCGAGCTCGACGGCCTCCGAATAGCTCACGTAGTTGGCGAGGGGGTCCATAATGAAGCCCTCCTCTATCGCCTGGCGCATCGAGTAGACGTGGAACGGGTGGAAGGACCCGTCAGGCCACTCATCGCCGAACATCTCGAGCGTCTGCTCCTTCGGCGTGGCGGTAAAGGCAACGAAGGTCAGGTTCTTGTGACGGCCGTGGCTCGCGAGCTCGTCGGCGAGCTGGTCCTCCCAATCGGCTGCGGCCTCCTCGGCTTCCGCCTCGATCTCGGCGTACTCCTCGAGCGCGTCACGCTTGTCGGCAAGGGCGCTCTTGAGCTTGAGCGCGCTCGTTCCCGTCTGGGATGAGTGCGCCTCGTCGACGATGATGGCGAAGCGCTTGCCCTCGCTCTCGACCTGCTCGTAGATCACGGGGAACTTCTGCAGGGTCGAGACGATGAGACGAGCGCCGCCGTTGATGGCGTCCCGCAGGTCGGCCGAGGTCTTGTCCTTGCCGATGGTCACGACCGAGCCTATGGCGTGGTCGAAGCCCGAGATGGTCTCCTGCAGCTGGCTGTCGAGCACTCGGCGGTCGGTGACGACGACCACGGAGTCGAACAGCGGGGTGTCATCCACGAAGAGGGATGCCAGGCGATAGGCCGTCCAGGCGATGCTGTTCGACTTGCCCGACCCCGCCGAATGCTGCACAAGGTAGTTCTTGCCCGTCCCGTTCGCGCGCACGTCAGCGATGACCTTACGCACGGAGTCGAGCTGGTGGTAACGGGGGAAGATGATGCGCTCCTTCTTGCGCTTCACCTCGTTGCCGCGCGCATCGATCTCTGTCTCTTCCTTGACCTCCAGGTGGAGGAACTTGTTGACGATGTCGAGCAGGCTGTCCTTCTGTAGAGCGACCTCCCACAGGTGACTCGTGGCATAGCCGTCGGGGTTTGCGGGGTTGCCGGCGCCGCCGTCGTTTCCCGCCCCGGCGGAACCCTGGTTGAAGGGCAGGAAGAAGGTCTTCGCGCCCTCCAGCTTGGTAGTCATGTAGACGCTCTCGAGGTCGACGGCGAAAAACGCCACCATGCGCGTGTTGAACTTGAGACAGCGGCACCGCGGGTCTCGGTCCTCGCGCCACTGGCGCATGGCGTTCTCGACGTCCTGTCCGGTGAACTGGTCCTTGAGCTCTATGCCCACCAGGGGGATGCCGTTCACGTCCAGGACCATATCGATGGTCTGGTTACCTGTCTCGGCAAAGTGGAACTGGCGGATGCAGCGGCAGACGTTCTTGGCATAGCGGTCGGCGGCGCTTTCGTTAAGCCCGCTCTCCGGCTTGAAGAATACAACCTTGAACGGAATTCCTCGGTGCTTGAAGCCGTGTTTGAGCACCGCGACCATACCCAGGCGGTCGACGGCGTCGTTGAATACCTTGGCGAACTTCGCCGTGGAATCGGAGTTGCACATGCGCTCGAAGCGCTCCCAAGCCTTGGGCTGCGTCGTCTGAATAAAGTTGACCAGAGTCGCAGCATCGAGCGCGCGGTCGCGGTGCTCCATGTAGCCGCCGCCGACCATCTGATAGGTACCGTCCTCGACGTAGAGGAGCGAATGCTTATCGGCGCACTTGAGGAAGCCGCCAGCAGGCGAGCAGAGAAACGCTTCGATATCCTCTTCGAGGTTCTTTTCCTTGGTCTGCGCAGGCATGCTACAACCTCATCTCTCTCAACTCGCGACCAAAGAGAACGAGCCAGGGAAAGATGCTCTTGTTTAGCACCATGTACATCTTCGCGCGCTGTCTTTCTGTCGGTGCCGTTCTCTTGTTGAACATATCCACCATGAACTCGTAGTCATTCCAACCGTCGTAACCGTTGTATCTGTTAGGCGGAAAAGCACCCCTCTCATAAAGGAAGGCATAGAGTCGTCGGGAGAACAGTTCTCTGTTAATGCCGTCGAGCTGCGTGCCCGGCTTCCTCGCCTCAAGGGCTTCCAGCAGCTTGATCGCTGCCTTCCAGCCCTCAACCTCGTTCTTGAGCTCATCGTTTTCGAACTTCAGGATGCAGGTTGAGCCTATTGGCGAAAGCTCGTTCCCGTTGACGGAGTTCTTGATAGTGAACTCATACCTAATGCCCTCGTGTCCACAAAGGCAATCTCCGGAAGCATCCCCATTGTCATGGCATCCCACCACGTGCCATTCGGAGACGGCCGCATCCCACGTTTTCGACGACGACGCCTCAAGCACGATGCCCGGAAGACGATAGGAATCACCCATTGGCTACACCTCCCGCTTTCCGGTGACGGTCTCGTAGATGAGCGACTGCTTGTACGCCTTGAGATCGGCGATGATGGCTTGCTTGGTGACGATGGCGGCATCGACCTCGCCGCACTTCTCGTCCAGATAGTCCGCGATGCGGCGCTGCTCGTCGAGAGATGGAAGAGGAACTTTGCAGTTCGCAATCTGTAAATGGCTAATATGAGGAACGCTGATTCCCGTAGTGCCAGACGCCACATAGCGCTCGAGAATTCCGGAATCGAGCCCATATTTAAGATAACGAGGCTCCAAGTTATCCGGCACCCTAACGCGAACAACGCGCTGCACAAGATAACAAGGCAAGTCGGACTCAGTGATAAACGACGCCCTGAGCCCGTCCTTAATCCAAGGTCTATCCAGGCCGATAACCAAGTCCCCAGGTTCAAGAGCATAGGCTTCAAGACCGTCAAGGTCTTCCTCAGGATAATGGGCAGCATCCGCCCACCGAGTCTCTCCAACGCCGACATTGATGCCACGAAGGAGGCGCACGCCATTCCCTTGAACGAATTTCCCGCTTTCAAAGGCGTATCCAGGGAGCAAGTCACAGAGGTACTTGATGGGGATAGTAATGCATCCTGTGGGCATCTTTGTCGAAATGACCGATAGGCGATATGCCTTGTACTCCTCAACGGATCGCTCGGCGGCAAAGACGGCGCGGCCGATCTCGGCGCACTCCTCGTCCAGACAGTCCGCGATGCGGCGCTGCTCGTCGAGCGAAGGAATCGGAATCCGCGTGTTGAGAAAATCCTCAACATGAAGATCCCACTGGCCCACCCTGAGGCCAGTTGACAGTTTGTGCCACTCGTCAGCGTAAGAACGACAGCGCAGCAGATAGTGCGCATACTTCGGCAGCAACAGAGGGCTGGTGAACTTAAACACATGGTAAGCGGGACTGACTATGCCTTCGTAGGCAGACAAGGCCATAGAGCCTTGCCAACCTTTCATCTTGTTAACGACAAAGTCTCCAACCTCAACGAATTTGTACTTGCTCGTATCGAGCGACGTCACATTATGGTTATCGCTTCGACTGTCCTTTGGCACTATTCCGTAATCACGGTACAGTGACAGGACCGTCGCGTCAGGCCTGCCCGTTGTTCTCGATACTTTGAAATAGCCTTTCAGGCGACTTGTCGACCAGGATGACGGAATCATCCCAAGGTAATTGCATCCGCTGTCCTTCATCTCCCGCATCGCTAACGCACCTCTCCGAAGAGCGCTTCGAGGCTCTTCTCGAGCGTCTTCTCGTGCTCGAGGATGCGCTTGGCGATCTCATCGGCCGGTTCGAGCTCGGCGTACTTGTAGAACACGCGCGTGAACGGGATGGTGTAGCCTACCTTGGTCTTCTTCTTGTCCACCCAGGCGTACTTGTTATACGGGCGTACCTCGCGCTCGATATAGGCGTCAATGTCCTGAGTGAGCGGGATGTCCTCGGTGTCCTCCTTGGCCTTGTCCGCCTGCATTTTCCCGCGCTTGTTAAGGACGGGATCTCCATCCTCGTCGACGACGGGGCTCTCCACGGCAACGCGGTTGAAGCCGAACTCGACCGTCTCCATCAGGCGCGCCTCAACGGAGACCTCCAGTCCGTTGGACCCGGCGCCCGTCCAAGTGCCGTTGCGATACTCGGAGTACGCCTAGACGATAAGGTCGCGGCAGGACTTGGTGATGTCGTTCTTCTTGTCACCGATGCCCTTGCGGCGCTTCTCGAAGCACCGGGAGGCGTCGATGAGCAGCACGTGGTCGCGATGCTCCGGTGCCTTCGCCTTGCTGAAGAGCCAAACGTAGGTGGCGATGCCGGTGTTGTAGAACGAGTCGCAGGGCAGCTGTACGATGGCGTCGAGCCAGTCGTTCTCCAGCATGTAGCGTCGGATGCTGTCCTCACCGCTGCCGGGCTTGCCCTTGTAGAGCGGGCTGGCGTCCTGGATGATCGCCATCACGCCGTCGTCCTTGAGCTTCGACAGGCCGTTGAGCACGAAGAGCATCTGCCCGTCGCCCTTTGCCGGGAGCTTCTCGACCGGGAAGCGTCCGCCGCCGGCAGTCTTGAACTCCTTCTCCACCGCGGCTGCCTGCGGGTTCCACGGGTCACCGAAGGGCGGATTGGAAATGCAGTAGTCGAACTTGAAGCCATCGAACTTGTCGGCGGAGAGGGTATCTCCGAAGCGCATGTTGGCGTCGTCCTCGCCACGAATTAGCGCACTCGCCTTCGCGATGCCGAAAGTGAAGGGATTGAACTCCTGGCCGTAGCAGGTTACACGGGCCTCGGCGTCGAGCTGGCGCAGGCGCTCCTCGGTGCAGCCGAGCATCTGCGAGGTGCCCATGGTCTGGTCGTAGACCGTCTTGGTGATGCGGTCGCCGTCGAAGACGTGCGGGTCCGCCTGAATGAGCAGGTCGGTCATGAGGTACACGATGTCGCGGCTCGTGAAGTGGGCGCCGGCGTCCTCGTCGTAGGACTCGGAGAAGCGCTGAATGAGGTTCTCGAAGATGTAGCCCATGTCCACCGCCCTTATCTTGTCGGGAGACATGTCAGCCTGCGGCTTGCAGAAGTCGCAGACGACCTGGTAGAGCAGCGGGGCGTCTGGGTCGGAGAGGCGTTCGATCTGGTCGGCGAACTTCATGCGCGCCAGGATGTCCTGCACATTGTCCGAGAACCCGTTGATGTAGTCCTTGAAGTTGTCCTCGATGTTCTCCGGGTCGGCCTTGAGCGTCTCGAAGGTGAACTTAGAGGTGTTGTAGAAGGGGTAGCCGGAGGCATCGCGCAAAAAGCCGTCCTTCACGGAAAAGGCTTTGTATTTCTCAGCTGCGGCGAGAACGGCATCGTGCGTGGGCTCAAGGCAGTCGTGGAAGCGTTTGATAACGGTCATAGGAAGGATGACCAGGCCGTACTCATGAGGCTTGTAGGGGCCACGCAGGGTATCGGCGGCACTCCAAATGAGAGATGCCTTCTCTTGAATATTGGCGCCAACGGCCTTGATGAGATCGTCGCTATCCGCCACTGCTATTTCTCCTTCTTGGTCAGGTATTCAATGAGGCTCATCTTTACCAGCGAGGTAAAGCTGATGCCAGAAAGCGCAGCGGCGTCCTTCGCCGCATCACGCATGTTTTTAGGTATGCGAATGGTCACGGCAACGTTCTCCCCGTCCACAAGAAAGCTCTTGAGCTCGCTTGTCTTGGCCTCTCCGTCGACAAGCTCGGCGTATTTCATTGGCAACCTCCGCGATTGCATGATGCAATACAAATGTGCCTATGATTCTAGCAAAGGACTGAAAACTAATTACCGTCTAGCACAGATGGATAGACAAGTAATTAACGCCAATAAGAAGGAGGAATAACATTCTGAACCGTCGTCTCCCCCGCCTGAAAGAGCTCGACGAGAACTAGTCGGCAACTCAAAAAGAAACTGAGCAAGCCGCTGACGCACTTATCACATTCCACAAAGAGATGGGTAAGCATGACGCCAGCTTGAGCGAGGGCGCTGATGGCATAGAATTGCAGCCAGACCGCCCGAACCTATTCATCACTTGATGCCGGCAAGCTGTTGAGCGGTTCGCTCTCACCGACGGCACCAAGGCGCTTCTGCATCTTCTCGATCAGCTTAAGGGATGAAACCAAATACCCAAGCCCCTTCTTCAACTGCTTAAGCAACCTGCTATCCCTGCGGTCCCCCTTTCCATTCTCCTTCCCGATATCTTCCTCAACACCAGCGATGCTGCGCCGCACGGCCTCGGCCGCCTTCCGCACCAAAATGGCCCCCTCATGCGGGCAGCGGTCAGTTGCCACATCAAGAAAAGCAAGGAGCCTCGAACATTCGACGAGCACGAACTGCGCGTAGTTCTCCCCCATCGATGCCGCCAAGGCAACGCCGCCGGAACCCAATAGACCAAGCGCGGCGCCGCCGCCCGTAATCAAAGCAGTGCCACCGGCCATGCCCATGCCGCCAGCGGCCAAGGCACCGCCGCCAGCCACAGCAAGGCTCGCATTAACAAGCGCTGCTCCGTGGAGACCGACAAACGAGCCTCCAAAGATACCGACAGCAATATCCGGAGCCAATGCCGCGGCCACTCCTCCTGTGCCTACGGCCGCCACCACGACAATGGCACCGCCCACCAAAAGCTTTGGCAATGCACCTGAAAGCTCGCGGAAGCGTGTCCCGCAACGTTTCTCGAGGGAACGTACGGCGTCCAAATCAACCGCGTCTTGTCTCCTGGGAAATTCGTGTTTAACCCAAGATCCACTCTCCTTCAAACCTTTGTATTCCTTCTTCTCTTCATCTCCTAACTGCGAATAGGGGCAAAACTCAACCAACTCCTGTGCAACAAGCAAGGCACGCACTTTACCGCCTCGCCGCCGCGAAACTGTCTCAAGGGCTCCGTACGCATCTTCCTCGCTCAAAAAGTAGCCGTCTGCATCAATGCCTAGGCCATCCGCGACCGAATCCTGCCACGCGCGGGCCCAGCTACTCTTTTGCCCTTTGCGCGCTTCGTTCTTCTCGTTCCCGCAGTCGTAGTTGATGGCGGCAAGCTTCAGCGAGAAGGCAATCCTCGTCGTTTCTCTATCTAGGCTATAAAAGTGAAATCCATCGAAGATATCCTGGCGGCGCCTGGCGCGCTCAGTCCAAGCCTCGGACATTTCCTCCGCCATATAGCCCCAGTCGGCATGGAGGGCAAACGCAAGGCGTCCAACTCCAACGTAGTTTATTCGCAAGAAGAACTTCTGAGCGAACACGACCTTGTTCCCCTCGCATTCGATACCCGCCCTGACCGCCGCCGTCGCTAGATTCACCAAAACGAACGAAGTGCTCGAAACCGTGACCATGCGAGTGAGAACCCTGCTGTTATAGGGCATAAAATGCGAAGCCTTGAGCTTGTGCAAGCCGGAAACCTTGCTCACTTCGCAACGTTCCAGCTCGGCCTTGAGCCTTGAAAGCATGTAGAGACAACGAACGATAACCTCGTTGGCCACGACTGCTGGCACCTGGCTTAAAGCTTGATCGAGCAGGCCGACTTCCGTCCGAAGGTCGAAGCGAATGGGCTTGCCGTCCTCGGTTTTGAACGCCGTTCCGTTAAACAGCTTTGAGATCCATTGCTGAATGCGAATATCCTCGCCCTTATAGGCAATCTGCATGTCTTGAAAAACAGGCAGGGAGGAGAGCTCCTTTAGCAGGGACAGCACGACGCCGGGAATGCCCGTCCCCTTACCGGGGTTTGAACTAGACCCCGCCATGTCGCTCACGAGATGCATCGCCCAGAACAGAGTGCCAAACGCGATCTTCTCTGGAACGTTCCTGCCTACAAGAGGGCAGTCGGGATCGAAGGCGGCGGCAGGCAGGTCAAAGGCGACAAACCGGCCGGCCGTATCGGTACCATAGCCTTTGCACGTGAATTGCGAGAGAATCGAACACGCAAGGCCAACCAAGCTCGGGTGGTGCGAGAAATCCCGCAGATGGTGTTGGAGCCCGCCGCCAAACTCGGCAGTCAGCTTGTCCGCGGCAAGAGAAAACTCTTTCTCTAGAAAGCGAATAGCGTCTTCTAGAGTTGCATCCGCCTTTGTCATACCCGCAGACTTGGCAATCGTAAGAACGAATTTGCCAACCTTCTCGTCGCCCCACTCTTTGGCACCCTCTAGGTTGAAGTCTTTCTGCCAAAGGATATTCAACGCACCCGTGAGGAGCCCGCTAACGGCTGCAAGTTCATAGTCGAGCTTCGTAGCCTTTTCAGCCCGAGGGTCAAAATCAAAGAGGACCTCCTCCCCATCGGGAGCGTCCTTAAAACCAACCAGCACGGCGCTACCGTTCAGCGGCACAGATGTAACTTTGGGCAGTCGAGGCATGGCGTAAACTATCTCGCCGCCACTAAAAACAAGTTCGTCTGCCATACCGGTTTCCTCCTGCAAACGCGTAAAATCAGGTTGCTCTACGCCGCCAAATCCCTCTCGTAGAAGTACTCGATAATCTCGATGATACAGTTGTTCATAACCTCGTCGGGATAGCTCGCCTCTGGCAGCCCGTATGCCTCATTGTGCACGATAACGCGCGCAGCGTCACGGGTCTATGCCTGTCCATCCAGCGAATCATGTTTGCAAGCCGTTCTTCAACAATGGATGCCATCTCGATGTCCATACTCTTGACCTGCTTGGTCTCGGCGGATGTCAGCGTGTCCTTGAATAGCATCTCAAGCACAGCCCTCTGATGCTGATTCCGGAATCCCTCGCGCAACCATTCATTCTGCTTGTCGCCAAATAAGCACCCCTACCTCCCCTCCGCTTTCAGCTTCAGTAGCAGATCGCCCAGCTCGGGGCACTTGCTGGAAAGGCGCGTCTGGGCTCGCTCGCCTATCCCCCACCGCTGGCGGATCTCCTGGGCGTGTGGACTCACGTGATAGTCCCCCTCCATCATCCGCTTGAGCAGCTTGGCGGTTACGCGCGCATCGGCCAGGGCGCTGTGGGCGTGGCCCGTCGACTCGTCGAACTCGATGCCAAACCACGTTGCCGCGTCGCCCAACGAGACGCGCCCGTGGCTTCCCACGTCCATGATCGAGGTGTAAAACGCCTGCAGGTCGGCCCAGTCCGTAGGAAATGCAAAAAGATCGATGTGCTTTGCCTGGCGCTCGGTCAAAAGCTGTCGACGATCCGTCCCACTCCAACAAACCACCTGGGCGGAGTAGCGACCGATCCAATCGCTGAGCCTTTTGATCACCACGTAGAGCGGATCGGCCATCGCGGTGTCCACAGCCGATATCCCCGTAAGCTCGCGGACGGGAAACGCAACGCCTTCGGTAAATTCCGTCTGCACAAACTGCGAGAACTCGCCCATAACGTTGCCGTGGTAATCGAGCTTGACGGCGCCGACCTCGATAATCTCGTTGCGCAGTCCACGGCGCTGGCGCTGCTTTGGCACCGGCGCAAACTCAAAGTCCAGCACAATCTGGCGCGCAAAGTTCGTCGTATCGATAGCCAAGATACCCGGCGTCTTTTCAGCTGACACGGTTAGGGCCTTTCTCCGTTGCCTGCCGCTTGCTACATAGGCGGCTACATTGCCGTAAGGATAGGCGCTCGCGCGGACATGAAAGCGGGACGCAATGCCATGCGCCAGGCACTCGCCACACAGACGGCACCAAGGGAGTCGCCCGCTCTATTCAAATGCATGAAAAAGATTTAGGCCCGGTGACTTGAATCAGCGGTCATCCCGGGCCCATCAGAGCTCGTAGAGCTCTTGGTTGCTTTGGTCTTGCTCTTCACGGCGCTTATCGAACTTTCCGAGGCACTCAAGCAGCATTCGAAGCCTAACAAGTCGCTGCCATTAAGGCACTGACCTCTTGACCAAGCAACGGCGCTGCCCAGCTCTTCACTACTTGGGCTGCCGTCAACTTTATTCTATCCGCGAGCATCTGGTTTACCAAATGGATTTTCGGTAAAGGAGCACGGCACGCCCGCAAAACCACTACGCCCCAAGTGCCGCCATGGGAATCACTGCTACGCCGTCGTCGCGCGTGTAGGCGATGCTTCCCTTTCCAACCACAACCGCCAAAAACGCCGGCGCAGCATTCTGGGCGGCAGGATTGGAGAGCACTTTCTTCTCCAGCGCCTTGAGATTTCTCGCTCCATCGTCTGCTTTCGCATCACTCAGTTTGACCTCGATGGCTCCCCAACGCCCGTCGTGCTCAACGATCAGATCGACCTCAAGGCCCTTCTCATCTCGGAAATAATGGACACTGTTGTCGACACCGCCGTAGGTGGAAAGGAACACGCGCATGTCGCGCAGGACGAGATTCTCAAAGAGCATCCCCAGCGTTTGCATATCGCCAAGCAGCCGCTCAGGGGTAGGCCCCCAGCAACGCCGCCGCAAGTGACGGGTCACAGAAGTAGCGCTTGGGGCGCACGCGAACGCGGGCCTTCGAGCGCATGGGCGGCTCCCATCCGCACAGGTCCTCGGTCAGCTTGAGCCTGTTGAAGAGGTCCAAGTACGCAGCGATGGTCCTCTCGTCGGGGCCCGCCTCACCGTACGAGGCGTCCTTTACGAGCGTCTTGTACGTGACAGCCTGGCTCTCGTTCATGGCAAGAGCTCGCAAAAGGCCGTGTGCAAGCTCGGGCGATCATGCGATATGCGAAATTACGCCATTCTCAATGCTGATTTTACGCTACTTTCAATGTAGTTTTTACGCCATTTTCATTGAAGGTTTTACGCTTGGCATCCTTAGCGCGACGCTCGCTCAACCCCTGATCACCGGATTGCCCGAATTCCGGGATGCTGCCTCCGCTCCAAACAAAAGGCCCAACTCGCGATGAGCTGCCTCCCATTCCTTAAACATTAGAAATGGGAGGCTTTCCACCCCATGCCTCTATCGGAAACGGCATCCCGTCCTGAGCATCGAATCCGGGACGCAGTTTCCGCATGCGGCTTCGTTAGGAAAGCATATTCCACTCTGAGCGCTCATTCCGGGGTGCAATTTCCGCCAGAGACGCCGCCGAGAAAGCGTATCCCGGTTTGGAGCCGAAATCTGGATGCGGTTTCCGCTTGAAGGGCGATCCGGAAAGCGCGTCCCATTCTGAGGCTCGATACCGGGACGCAGTTTCCGCGAGGGGCCAATCCGGAAAAGACATCCCACTCTGAAGCCATAATCTGGGACGCGCTTTCCGCCAAAGGCCGCAAAGGGAAAGCGCATCCCATTCCGAGCATCACATCAGAGCGCTTGGTTATCTCCGCTCGCACATCTCGGCAAACGAAATCAGCTTGGTATCTCCCCTGCTCGCCGCGGCTTCCTGACATCCTTGCGTAAAGCCACCCTTCGAGAAGATCACGTAGCTTTTATGCTGCCGCCTAAAGAGCTCGCTTCGGTACACGAGCTTTTCCAGAACATCCCCGCCTACCGGTTCGTTACGCCATTTGCACTCCGCAAAGAGCGCCGCGCCTTCTCCGTCGTCGACAATCAAATCGATCTCTTCCTGCGTACGCGTCCGATTGTCCGTTCCCCACCAACGGCCCACCGTCGCCGGAATCACATCGAGCTGGCCCGCGCGCGCAAGTTCGTACACGTACTGCTTGCAAATGAGCTCAAATACCACGCCCATATAGTCGGACAGATGCGGCTCGATGCGCGCGTATGCCATCTCGGCCATGCTGTTTTGAATGAGCCCGATGTTCTGCGGCACAAACCGGTACCAGAACCTAAACATCTGATCGCACAGTTGATACACGGCCCGTTTGTTGCTCGTCTCGTTGAGCGGCAACTCGCGCTCGACGATGCCGAGCGATATCAGCTTATCAACGTACATTTTAACGTTACTCGCAGGAATCCCCGCGGCGCCGGCAATCTCCGAGAGCTTCGAGCGGCCTTGGGCGATCGCCTGCACAATGGCATCGTATTGCTCGGGGTTGCGGCACTCCTGCAGCAGCAAGTTACTCGGCTCTTCGAAGAGATAGCCCGAAGGATTGAGGAACAAACGCTTGATGTTATCTTTGAGCGATACCGACGGGTCAACTTTTTCAACATACGCGGGAATACCGCCCGTCATGCCGTAGCAAACTGCTGCATCCTCGTAATCCATCCTGTGCCACAGGCCAAGCGTCGTCAAAAAGTCGAGCGGCATGATTTTAAACTGCGCCGTTCGCCTGCCGTAGAGCGGACTCTCGTAGCCTAGCACTTGCTCTTCCATAAATGAAAGCGATGACCCGCACAGGATAAGCATGAGCTTGGTTTCTTTGTACAAATGGTCGATTTTTTCCTGCAGCAAAGAGCTGACCTCGGGGCACGACTGAGCCAGGTAAGGATACTCGTCGATTACAACGACCAAACGGCTGTCGCGCGACATGGCGGCAAGTGCATCGAACGCCTCGTCAAAGCTTCTAAACGCCACACTTGCCGCGCCCGTCTGACTGGCAAGCATCGCTTGGCTCAAGTACTGCAAGTTCGCCTCCGCATTGGTGCGGCGCGCCTGAAAGTAAATGGCGTGCTTGCCCTGAATAAACTCCGTGATAAGGCGCGTCTTGCCCACGCGACGGCGCCCGTAGATTACGGGCATTTCGAATGAATCCGAACTGTAGAGCCGATTGAGCTCGGCCATTTCCGTTGTTCTGCCGATAAACATGCGCGCGCCTTCTATCCTCTATGTTATAGCTATCTATATTATACTTTTCTATAATATAGATAGCTATAACATAATTCGCCAAGCGGCGTACGAAAAGGGGCGATATACCACCGCACGTGGACCGTTCTGGAAAATGTATCCCGTTCTGGAGCCAAAAACTGGGCCGTAGTTTCCGCAGTCCCATGCCATCCGGAAAGCGCGTCCCGCTCTGAGCCTGAATTCTGAGATGCACTTTCCGCTGAAGCTTCTGCCGGAAAATGCATCCCATTCTGAGCGTCGAATCCGGGACGCAGTTTCCGGTAGAAGCACCGCTGGGAAAGTTCATCCCACTCCGAGAGCTCATTCTGGGATGCAGTTTCCGCTTGAGGCCCGATCCGGAAAGCGGATCCCACTCTGGGGCCGAAATCTGGGACGCAGTTTCCGGTTGAGGGCTGATCCGGAAAGCGCATCCCATTCCGAGCGGCAATTCCGGGTCACAGTTTCCGCCGACACAGACGACGATCCGCCGCCCGTATCACATGCCTTCAAATATGCGATCCAGAAACACAAAACAGCAGATAGAATGCTCTTTTTCGAAAAAGTACACGTCCCGAAACTTACCAAAGCTTCATAACTAGCTACCATTCACGGGTGCCGATTACCGCCCACCGATTCGGATGTAAAAATGTCGCCGAAAACAGGCCATCTACCTGCATGGTTAGATTTTGGTCAGCTTGTGGTCAGTTGAGCGGCAAGTTCCGGCTGATACGTTTTTGCTACCCAAAAGGAGGCGGTAGCTCATGACCCATTGCAATGACCAACTCATCGACCAACTGCTCACTCAGGCCGAGCAGGAGGGACGATGCCTTATTCCCCCGAGCACGGCGATCCGAAAAGCGCTCCTTCGACGCATGGGCGTCACGGTCGCCTCGCCCATGCCGGGGTTGTTTGCGCGAAAAACGCGCTGGGACGAACTCAACCGAGCGCAACGCCATTGCGAGATTATCCGCGCCCTTGCAATCATCCACCCCGATTGGACGTTCTGCTCGTTTTCGGCAGCATGCCTCCTGGGACTCGAAGTCTCGTGGCGGCACCTGAACGTCGCACACGTCTGCAGCTCGACAAAACCATCGGCTCGCCCGGGCGCGCATATTCAGCGGCATCAGATCGAGCCGGCCGGAGCAATCCGTCTATCCAGCACATCGGTAACGCCGCCCATCAAAACGGTAACGGATTGCCTGCTGCAGACCGGTTTTGCCGATGGCATGCCCATTGCCGATTCGGCGATCTCAAAGCTTGGCCTAACGCGAGAGCAGCTGATGGGAGCAGTCGAAAAACGAGCGGGCGCTCGCAACGGTCGCGCGGTGCGCACGGCCCTCACCACGCTCCAATATGCTGACGCGCGCGCCGAGAGCGGCGGGGAATCGGTCGCCCGCGCTGTCATGATCGAGACCGGCTTTGCACCCGACCAACTTCAATACGAGCTAACGGATCCCTTCGATTCGACCGAAAGCATGCGAACGGATTTTGCCTGGGAGCGTCAAGCCAGGGAGCTCACGCTGGGCGAACTCGATGGGCTCATCAAATATACCGACCAGACCATGCTGGCCGGACGCACCACCGCCGAGGCGCTCGTTGCCGAACGACAGCGCGAGGCGCATCTATCGCTTTACGGTCATCCCTTGCTGCGCTTTACCATGAACGAAGTCCGTTCGGCAGGCATGTTCGCGAAAAAGCTGCAGACGGCAGGCATCCGGCAGACCGCGCTGCCGACATGGCTCAACGAGGTAGACCTGTAGGCGCTGCTGAGCTTATGCCCGTCTGCCTGCCAAACCGGGACACACTTTCCGGTTGGCAGCACCCGCGGAAACCATGTCCCAGATTGAATGCTCAAAATGGGATGCGCTTTCCCGACGAAGCTCCTTGCGGAAAGCGTGTCCCAGAATGAAGACTCAGAATGGGATGCAATTTCCGCTTGAAGGCCGATCCGGAAACTGCATCCCATTCTGAGCGCCAATTCCGGGACGCAGTTTCCGCTCTAAGCAAAAGGCCCCGGCTCACGATGGAGCTGGGGCCAAAGGCGCAGCTTATACAGTTGATGGCAAGCGCAAACGGCAGTCAGCAATGGTCGTCCGCGCTCTACTCTACCCGCGGTGACGAGCGCGGCTGTACGGCGTATCCACCATGGGCAGATCCGGACGCAGCTTGCCGTCGAATGCGCGATAGGCGTTCTGCACGGCGGGCGCCGTGGGGATCGTTGCAATCTCGCCGATGCCCTTGCCGCCGTATGCCACGGGCAGCAGTTCGTCCTTCTCCACGTAGATGGCGTGGATATCCGGAATCTCGGGCGCACGGAACAGCCCGAGCGTGCCGTACCTTGCCTGGGGCACGCAGTCCTTGAGCGGCCAGTCCTCGGTAAGCGCATAGCCCATACCCATGAGCACGCCGCCTTCGATCTGACCCTGGATGGAGATGGGGTTGACCACCTTGCCGGAATCGTGCGCGGCATAGACCTCGCTTACACGACCGTCATCGTCCAGAATGACCACATGTGTGGCAAAGCCGTAGCAGATGTGGCTCTTGGGGTTGGGAACATCGGCGCCCAGCTTGTCGGTCGGCTCCAGATACACGTAGCCAAACTCGCATCCCTCGAGCGCCTTGATGGTGGCCGCAGGGTCCTGAGGATGCATACCCTGGCCGGCGACGAGTTCCTGTGTGCGCAGCTGGTAGGCGCGACCGTCGTCATACTCGATCTTGACGCCGTCGCCGTGCGCGCTCACCGGGGCGGTAGGCGCAGGCTTGCCGGCCTCGATGCCAACCATGGCGTCGCGCAGCAGGAAGGCGGCGCCGCGCACGGCCTCGCCGGTCACGACTGTCTGGCGCGAACCAGACGTGGTGCCGGAGTCGGGAGCGTTCTCGGTGGAGCACTCGCCGTTGGCGATGCAGCTCAGCGGCAGACCGCATGCCTCGGCAACGTCCTGCAAAAAGACCGTGTTGCAGCCCTGGCCGATGTCGGACGTGGCGGCGTAGACCACGGCGCGGCCACCCTCGACGCGAATCTTGCAGCGGCCGGCATCGGGCAGGCCCACGCCCACGCCGGCGTTCTTCATGGCGCAGGCGATACCGGCGTGTCCGGGATGCGCATAGTAGGCATCCTTGACCTCGAGCAGCGTCTCCTTAAGCGCCGTGGAGCAATCGGCGATCTGGCCGTTGGGCAAAACCTCACCCGGCTCGATGGCGTTTCGGTAACGAATCTCCCACGGGTCCAGGCCAACCTTCTCTGCCAGCAGGTCGATTAGGCTCTCGAGTGCAAACTCGGACTGGCAAACGCCAAAGCCGCGGTACGCGCCGGCGGGCGGGTTGTTGGTGTAGTAGCCAAAGCCGCGAATGTCGGTGTTCTGGTACTTGTAGGGGCCGACGGCATGCGTGCAGGCGCGCTCGAGCACCGGGCCGCACAGCGACGCGTAGGCGCCGGTATCAAAGTTGATCTCGCAATCCAGACCGGTAAAGATGCCCTCGGCATCGCAGCCCAGCGTAAAGGTGCCGTCCATCGCATGACGCTTGGGATGGAAAGCGAGCGACTCGGCACGCGTGAGCTTGCACTTCACAGGACGCTGGAACTTATATGCGGCGAGCGCGGCCAGGTGCTGGACCGAAACGTCCTCCTTACCACCAAAGCCGCCACCCACGAGCATGGTCTCGACGACCACACGCTCGGGTTCGCTATCCCAGCCAAACATGTGGGCGCACTCTTTGCGCGTATCGTAGGCACCCTGGTCGGTCGACTGCACCTTGACGCCGTTCTTGTACGGGAAGGCGACGGCGCACTCGGGCTCCAAGAAGGCATGCTCGGTAAAGGGCGTGGTAAAGCGCTGCGTCACGGTAAATGCGCTCTCCGCCAACGCCTTGGCGGCGTCGCCGCGCGTCACATGGCGGCTCTGGCACACGTTGTCCTTGAGCTCTACCGTGTTGCCAAAGGCAAAGAAGCTGTCGTGCAGGCGCGGGGCGTCGGCAGCCCTGGCCTCGACAATGTTACGCACGGGCTCCAGCGGCTCGTAATCGATCTTTACGAGCTTCTTGGCCTTCTCGAGCGTCGCCTCGTCCTCGGCAACCACCAGCACGATGGCATCGCCCACGCAGCGGGTGATATCGCCCACCGCGATCATGACGTCCCAGTCCTGGATAAGGTGGCCGACCTGGTTGACCGGCACGTCCTCGGCGCGTAGGATACCCACCACGCCGGGCAGGGCCTCGGCCTTGGAGGTATCGATGGAGAGCACGCGGGCGCGCGGATACTTGGAGCGCACGGCGCTAGCGTAGGTCAGGCCCGGCTGATCGAGCTCGTCGATGTCGTCGGGATACTTGCCCTCGCCGAGCACCTTCTTGCGCACGTCGATGCGGAAGGCGCGCTTGCCCACGCCGTAGTCGTCGCCGCGCTCCAAGCCCTCGTCGATCCGCTTTTCGCCGCGGAGCACCGCAGCGGCCAGCGAAATGCCCTCGATAATCTTCTTGTAGCCGGTGCAGCGGCAGACGTTGCCGCGGATGGCGTACTTGATCTGCTCCTCGGTGGGCTCGGGGTCCTCGGCGATGAGCGCCGCACCCGCCATGACCATGCCGGGGATGCAAAAACCGCACTGCACGGCACCCACGGCGCCAAAGGCGTACACAAAGGCCTCGCGCACGTCCTGGGGCAGGCCCTCGACGGTCACGATGTTGCGGCCGGCGGCAAGAGCGGTGGTCAGAACGCACGCCTTCACGGCCGCACCGTCCACATGGATGGTGCAGGTGCCGCAGGCGCCCTCGGAGCAGCCGTCCTTGGCGGAGTGGATATGCAGGTCGTCGCGCAAGTAGCGGAGCAGCGGCTTGTTCTGAGTCGTCGTGCGCTCGACGCCGTTAACGGTAAAAGTGAATTCCTGTGCCATGGTGATTCCCTTCTACACGCCGGCGGCGATGCCGGTGCGGTCGTGGATGGCACCGTGCGGGCAGACGACGGCGCACATGCCGCACGACAGGCAGTCCGCGCCGTCGATATGGGCGCAGTTGTCCTCGATACGGATAGCGCCGGCAGGACACTTTTTGGCGCACATGCCGCAACCGATGCAGCTCGTGTCGCAAATCTTGCGCGCAATGGCGCCCTTATCGGTGTTGTTGCAGCGCACCAGGATGTTCTGGTAGCCGGGAACGAAGGCAATCACGCGCTGTGGGCACGCCATGCCGCACAGGCCACAACCCGTGCACTTTGAGCGATCCACGCGGGCGATGCCATCGACCAGTGCAATGGCACCGTGGGGGCAGGCCGTGACGCAGGCGCCACAGCCAATGCAGCCTTCGCTGCAGCGGGCGTCGCCGCCTGCGGAGGCGCAACCGCTTCCGCAGGCAACGTAGGCCACGTTATGTTGAATGGATTTGGCCATAAGAGACTCGCCTATTTCTTAAGAAGATACGGATAGCTGTCGCGCACGGCCTTGATGGTCAGGCGGACGGCCTCGGGAAGGCCGGTGTTGACGGCATCGACCGAGACGGTGCGGACCGTGCCGGCGACGCGGACCTTAAAGTGGTCCTCGTCCACGGCCAGGAAGCCCTCGTTCTCGGAGTTCTCCATGTCCTGCTCGCTCCAGAACAGGGTGAGCTTGTCCTTGTAGGGACGACCCTCCTGGTAGGGGCAGAACACAGCGCAGTTGCCGCACTCGTTGCACATGCCGTCGACATGTACCACCTGATGCTTGGCCAGGCCCGGCACCTTAATAGCAACGTTGGCGCGGTTGGGGCACACGTCGCAGCAGACCTCGCACACCGAGCCGCAGCCCAGGCAGCGGGTCTTGGTGCAGTTGCGCTTATCGCGGCAGAGCGTCCCCTTGCGCTCGTAGCAGGTGTCCTCGCGGCCGGCCTGCTCGTTGCAGTCGGCGTACTTGTTAAAGTCCACGCCAGCGATGGCACGGGCGACCTCGGCGGCATCGGCGATAGCCTCGACCACGGTGGCCGGACCGCGACGGCAGTCACCTGCAGCCCAGACGCCCTCGACGCCGGTGGAGGTGGCGGCAAGGCGGCCGCGACGGTCGTGCTCGACGCCCGCGGCGTCGTACAGGCTGGCATCGATGCCCTCGCCCACGGCGCAGATCACCGTGGTGGCGGGAAGCTCGACGGTCTCGCCCGTGGCGACGGGGCTGCGACGACCGCTTGCATCCGGCTCGCCAAGCTCCATAACATCGCAGGTCAGCACGGCGCCGTTGAGCGCCTTGGGCGCCAGCAGCTCGCAGAACTCAACGCCGTCGGCAAGAGCAAGATCGAGCTCTTCCTCGTCGGCGGGCATCTGCTTCTTGGTACGGCGATACACCAGGCGCACGTTCTTCACGCCAGCCAGGCGCTTGGCCACGCGGGCCGCGTCCATGGCGGTGTTGCCGGCGCCAATGACCACGACGTCCTCGCCCAGCTCGAGCTTCTCGCCCTTCTTGGCGGCCTCGAGGAACTCCAGCACGTCGAGCTCGGCGCCCTCGCCCAGGCCCGCAGAGCCGGGCATCCAGGCACCGGTTGCCACGACCACATCGGTAAAGCCCTGGGCCTTGAGCTCGTCAATGGACTCCACGCGGGCGTTGAGCTGAACCTTGGCGCCAAAGGCCAGGCAGAGCTCGGCATCGTGGGAGATATCGTCGCTGGCGATACGGAACTCGGGGATGACGTGACGGACCACGCCGCCGAGCGAGTCGCGAGCCTCGAAGATGGTGACGGGCACGCCGGCACGCGTCAGGAAGAACGCCGTCGCCAGGCCGGCCGGGCCGCCGCCGATAACGGCAACGTTGCGCTCGCCGTCGTTGGCGATGGCCTGGGCGCGCAGCTTGGGCAGCACGGCGGTCATGGCCTCGCGGGCGGCTTTGAGCTTGCTGGCGCGGATCTGGGCGCCCTCGGGCTCGTAGAATGCACGCTCGCAGGCACGGCCGCAGGGATGCGGGCAGATGGTGCCGGTAATGAACGGCAGGGCGTTACGTTCGATGATAATGTTGAGTGCATCCTCGTAGCGGCCCTCGTCAACAGCCGCCAGGTAGGCGGGAATATCCTGCTGGATGGGGCAGCTCGTGCGGCACGGCGTGGTAAAGCAGTCGGAAAGCGGGCTCTTGCCGGCGACCTTGCGGTCGGGCAGCGGACGCAACGGCTTCTTGTAGAGCGGATTGGTGAGCGAGTCGGTCTGGATCGCAGTCACGGCCTCGAGCGAGACGCCCGCAAACGGCTTGCCATCCAGGTCGGCAAACTCGCCGGCCATCTGGCTAAAGCGCTCGTAGCCACCGGGCTTGAGCACGTCGGTCGCCAGGGTAACGGGCCAAATGCCGGCATCGTACAGGGCGCGGATGTTGTAGACCGTGGCACCGCCGGAGTAGCTGATGCGCAGCTTGCCATCGAACTGCTCGGTAATGCGACGGGCGGCCTCGATGGTCAGCGAGAACAGCGAACGGCCCGACATGTACATCTCGGTGGAGGGCAGCTCGTTCCTCGTCACGTCGACGGGGAACGTGTTGGTCAGCTTGACGCCAAACTCCAGGCCGCGCTCGGCGCACAGGGCAATCAGGCGCTCGAACATGGGCACGGCATCGGCCCACTGCAGATCCTCGCGGAAGTGCGTGTCATCGAAGACGATGTAGTCAAAGCCCAGCTCGTTGAGGCGCTGACGGGCAAACTCATAGCCCAGCAGCGTGGGGTTGCACTTGATGTAGGTATTGAGGCCCTTCTCGGTGATGAGGTAGGTCGCGATGCGCTCGATCTCCGCCGGCGGGCAGCCGTGCAGGGTAGACTCGGTGATGGAGTTGGAGACGCGCGCCGGGATGGACTCGACAAACGCAGCGTCGACATGCTCAAACTTGTCCAGGTTAGCGAGCGCCCACGTGCGGCACTCGTCCCAAACCTCGGAGCCGCTGGCGTCCTTCATGCCCTCGATGTAGGCGTCGACCTTGGGGCTCTTGATGCCCTCGAGGTCATAGCCCACCGACATGTTGAAGACAAAGCCGTCCGGGCTGCCCAGGCCGTATTCGCGGGCAATCAGGTGGCAGGCAAACCATGCCTTCACGTACTCGGCAAAGGCCTGCGGAACCTCGAGCTCGGTCGACCACTCGCAGTTGTAGCACTCGTCCTGCGCCACGATGCAGGGCTTGTTGACGCACTTGGAGAGCTCCTCGCCGTCCATAACCTGGACGGTCTTGAGCTCAAAGAAGCGGGAACCAGCCACATAGGATGCCACGATGTTCTGGGCAAGCTGCGTATTGGGACCGGCGGCCGGGCCAAACGGAGTCTCGATGCGCTCGTCAAAAATGGGAAGCGCACCCTCCTGGTTGGTCGTGACCATCTTGCGCACGCCAAAGATGGCGTCCTGGGTCTTGTGCTCCTCGATGATCCAGTTCATCAGCTGCGAAAACGGGATCGGCCTCATGATGTCGCTCATAGTGAGCTCCTCTCTGTAACGCCCGGCGAGACCGCGCGGCGGGCGCAAATACGGTGTAGCGCTAGCACAGCGCCGGCGACCCCGCGGAGGTCGCCTATACGCGCGTCGGATGCGGCGAAACATCCGACGCGCGCGAATCTACTTGTAATTAGTAGGTGCGATCGTTGAGCGTGCTCCAGAGCTTCTTGGACTCGGCCATGGTCCACGCGTTGATCTTGTCCTCATCAATGCCAACGAACTCGCGATCCTTGTACAGGACGCGGCCGTTGATGATGGTAGTGCGGCAGTTTTTGCCCATCATGCCAAAGAGCATGTGGCCGTCGATATTCTCCTCGCTCAGCGGCGTAAAGGGCTTGTAGTCCATGACGATGACGTCGGCGGCAGCGCCGGCCTCGAGCACGCCGAGCTTGCGATCGAAGTACTTGCTCGCCATCTTGGCGTTGTTCTCGAACAGCATGGTCATGGCCTCGCACCAGCCCACGTTGGGCATGGCGGCGTTGTGGCGCTGAATGATCAGGAAGACCTTGAGGCTCTCGAGCATATCGTGGGTGTAGGCGTCGGTGCCCATGCACACGGGGATGCCGCGGCGGAAGAACTCGAGCACGGGAGCGCAGCCCACGGCGTTGCCCATATTGGATTCGGGGTTGTTGACCAGCCAGGTGCCGGACTCCTTGACGATATCCATCTCGGCGGGCGTCACGTGGATGCAGTGGCCGAGCATGGTGTCGGGACCCAGCAGGTTGTGCTGCAGCAGGCGCTCGACGGGGCTGATGCCACCGCGGTTGAGGCGGGAGTCCCACACGTCGTTCATGCCCTCGCACACATGGATGTGGAAGCCGGTCAGGCCGTTGTTGGCCTCGGCCATCTTATCCATGGTCTCGTCCGACAGCGTAAAGGTGGCGTGACCGCCAAACATGGCGGCGATCATGTGGTTGTCGTTATCGCGACGCTCCTTGGCGGCCCACTGGGCAAACTCGGCGTTCTCGGCAATGGCCTGGTCGCATTTTTCCTGGCCACGGCGGTCGGAGACCTCGTAGCACAGGCACGACCGCATGCCCAGCTCCTGAGCGGCGTCCTTAATGGTAAAGAGGCTTCCCGGGATCTCGCAGAAGCTCGCGTGGTGATCGAAGATCGTGGTGACGCCATCGCGGATGGAGTCAAGAATCGTGGCATAGGCGCTGGCCTTGGTGCCGTCGAGCGTCAGGTTGTCGTCGATCTTCCACCACTGCTGCTCAAGATTCTCCAGGAAGTTGGTGGGGTTGCAGCCCTTAATGGCAAGGCCGCGGGCCAGACCCGAGTAGATGTGGGTGTGGCAGTTGATGAGTCCGGGCATGATGAGGTTGCCCTGGGCGTCGACGTACTCGGCATCCGGGTACTTGGCCTTGAGCTCGCACTCGGGGCCTACTTCGACGATCGTATCTCCGTCAATGGCGACCGCGCCGTTGGGAATGAACGGGGTCTGAGCGTTGCGGGTAAAAACGGAACCGTTAGCGACCAGAAGCATGAATGCTCCCTTCAACATCAGGGGCGGGGTTTGACACCTCTGACATGGCGGAGTGCGAAGCGCCGGCCTACACCGGAAACGGGCCCTCTCCCGTCAACGCTTCACCAAAGGGACAAACCCTTTGAAGTGCGGCTTGGCGCCGCATGACGTCGGCGGACGAGGCGATGCGCCCGCCGACGAATAGCACCGAATTGGTTACTTCTTGCTCTCGGGCAAGACCAGATCCACGGCAGCGTCCTTGGCAGCATCGATGTGCTGAGCCACGACCGGCGTCTGCGGAAGGATCAGGTTAAGGACAATGGCCATAATGGCGGTGGGGGTTACGGCATTGGAGCCGATGACGGTGGATACCCAGGCGGGCATACCCTCGCCGGCAAGGCAACCGCTGGCCATCCAGATACCCAGGCCAAAGACGACGGAGGTACCGACGATGGTGGTAGTGCGCTGCGTGAGGCCCTCGCGGGTGAACATGCGCACGCCGTTCATGGTGATGGTGCCAAAGACGCCGACGGTCGCGCCGCCGATGACGGGCTGCGGGATAGCGGAAAGGACGGCAGAGAGCTGCGGGAACAGACCGGCGATGGCAAAGACGGCCGCGATGATCACAAAGACCCACTTGTTGACGACCTTGTTGGAGCAGATGATGCCCACGTTCTGGCCAAGGGCGCTGGTGGGAAGACCGCCCAGCAGGCCGCCGACCATAGAGGTGAGGCCCTGGGACACGATAGCGCCGGAGAGCTCGCGCTCGGTGGGCATACGGTCGATGGAGCCCAGGCAGGCGGCGGAGACGTCGCCGATAACCTGAATGGCAACCATGGGGAACACGACGGCGAGGGTAATGCAGACCTCGGGATCAAACTCGAGCGCATAGGGCATGAGCTTGGGAAGGGCGAAGACCTGAGCGGTGGCGACGCTTGAGAAGTCGATCATGCCAAAGGGGATGGAGACGATCATGCCAACGATCATGCCAAAGAACACGGATCCCAGCTTGAGCGTGCCCTTGCCAAAGTTGGCGAGCGAAAAGACCACGGCGAAGGTGATAAGAGCGACGCACCAGGCCTGCGGGGTGCCCCACAGCGGCGTGCCCATGCCGCCGGCCATGTACTTGACGGCCGTGGGATAGAGAGAGACGCCAATGGAGAAGATGACCGTACCGGTCACGACGGGCGGGAACAGCCACTTAATCTTGCTGTAGGCCAGACCAAAGAGGACCGCGACGGCACCGCCGACAATCTCGCCGCCCAGCAGTGCACCAAAGCTAAAGCCCGAGGCACCCATAGCCTGCAGGGCCGGCAGGAACGCGAACGAAACGCCCATGACGATGGGCAGGCCGCCGCCGATGCGACGGAAGGGAGCGAAGGCCTGAAGGGCCGTATCGATCGCCGAAAGAATGAGCGCGACCTGGATGATGTCGGTGCTCTGCTGGCTATTAAAGCCGTAGACGCCGGCCATGATGACCGCCGGGGTAATGATGCCGGCAAACGATGCCAGTACGTGCTGAAGGGCACACGGGATCATTTCCTTAACGGGAGGCATGCCTTCGCGAGTGAACAGGGCTTCAGTGCCGTTCGTAACCGTCTCCTGGGTCATTTGACCACCAATCCTCGAAGTAGTTGTTTTCGCATCTAACGCTCTATTGTGACGCAGTGCGGGGTTGAGGTTGTGCCTTCGTTGCATATCGTATTAAAGATGATTCTCATTCTCAATAATAATTTTTTGTTATCAGACTATTCTTAAGCTGAGACAATGCATTTCCGCAGGTCAGGAAAGTGTCCGGTCAAAATAACATCTAACTTTTCTTTTGGTCAACCGTTTACCGCCAAAATCCTACCGCTCGTCTGTATTACGCAATGTACCTGCGAATATGCGAGTCAATAGACACCGTGTTACCATGAGAAAAAATTGTTATGAACATTTCCGATTTCACCCAAAGGAGTTGCCCGTGAACGAGACCGTACGCCGCTTTTTGCCGATGGTCGATTTCCTGGAGCAGATACTCGGTAAGAACAGCGAGATCGTGCTGCACGATTTCTCGGATCCCGACCACGCCATCGTCGATATTCGCAACGGCATTGTGAGCGGCCGTAAGGTCGGCGGTCCCGCCACCGATCTGGCGCTCAAGATCATGCACGACCCCAAGTATCGCGACCTGCCGTTTATTACGGGCTACGAGGGCCGCGGCGCCGGAGGCAAGACGCTGGAGTCCGCGACGTTCTTTATCCGCGAGGATGACGAGATCGTCGGTATGCTCTGCGTCAACACCGACCTCTCGACCGTACGCTCCATAAACGCCATGGCGCAGCAGCTCATGGCGTGCTTCGACGCAGCGCCGACGCGCACGGAGCCCGCCCCTATCGAGGTCGAAAGCCTTTCGGAGTCCACCCAGGAGCTCATCGACCGCAGCATTGCCGAGTTGCTGAGCGCGCGCGGGCTGGATGTAGCGTCGCTTGGTCAGAGCGACCGCGTGGACGTCATTCGCCACCTCAACGGCAACGGGGTGTTCATGCTCAAGGGCGCCGTGGCCTGCGCCGCCACCGCGTTGGGCATCTCGGAGCCCAGCGTGTACCGCTACCTGCAAAAAGTCCGCAAGGAGGGCTAAACGTGATCCCTTGGGGACGAAGGGAAACGGATCATTTTTGTCGCATCGCTTGACAAAAGACCCTGCAGCTCGCACTGAACTGCGTCCCAAATCTTGGACGCCCTAAATAGCGACTAGGCCGCGAGGGCCTGATTCCGGAACTCCTCCGGGGTCAGGCCCTTCAATCTTACCTGCCTCCGGCTCGTGTTCCAGTGGACTATGT
>ENA-OQDC01000377-OQDC01000377.1-human-gut-metagenome-genome-assembly--contig:-NODE-377-length-32753-cov-4.200147_pt1 | contig 32753 bp, 37 predicted proteins | sample MGYA00242770_ERZ504601 | MGnify/ENA primary metagenome ERZ504601 (study PRJEB26092, sample SAMD00036305) | human gut metagenome | host: Homo sapiens | study: EMG produced TPA metagenomics assembly of...
GAAGAAGTATGTTATACCCGTTTATGGTACGGGATTGTGGGGTGCCATCTGGGGCTATGTAGCCTTGAACGAGGATAAGAACACCGTGTATGGCACTTATTTCTCACATGCATCAGAAACTCCGGGTCTGGGTGCGGAAATCGCTACCGAACATTTCCAGAATGAGTTCAAGGACAAGAACGTGCTGGACGGAGATGCCATCGGACTGGATGTCGTAAAGAACGGGAAGATTGACAAGCCTGAGTTCCAGGTGGACGGTATTTCCGGAGGTACGATTACTTCAGTGGCCGTAGGACAGATGCTGAAGAACTGCATGGGAAACTATACCAAGTTTTTAACCGCTAAAGAATAATAGGAGGGGAAATATAATATGGGAAATTTATTTTCAGCCAAGAATAGAGAAGTGTTCTCACCCCGATTAGCATGAACAATCCGGTCACCGTACAGGTGTTGGGTATTTGTTCGGCACTTGCCGTTACTTCCAAACTGGAACCGGCCATCGTGATGGGACTTTCGGTAACCATTATCACCGCATTCTCGAATGTGGTCATCTCATTAATCCGCAAGACAATTCCGAACCGTATCCGTATTATCGTACAGTTGGTGGTCGTTGCCGCGTTAGTGACTATCGTAAGCGAACTGCTGAAGGCTTTTGCCTACGACGTAAGTGTCCAGCTTTCAGTATATGTAGGTCTGATTATTACCAACTGTATCCTGATGGGACGTCTGGAAGCGTTTGCGATGGCAAACGGCCCATGGGAATCTTGTCTTGACGGTCTGGGCAACGGACTGGGATATGCCAAGATTCTGGTCATCGTGGCTTTCATCCGTGAGCTTCTGGGCTCAGGTACGTTGCTGGGTTTCAATGTCCTGAACCATGCAGCTATCCAGGAGTTCGGCTATGTGAACAACGGCTTGATGCTGATGCCGCCGATGGCGTTGATTATCGTGGCTTGCCTGATATGGTACCAGCGTGCGAAGCATCCTGAATTACAAGATAAGGAATAACAAGTAAAGGAAAGACATTATGGAACATTTTTTCAGTTTATTGGTCCGCTCCATCTTTGTGGTACAATATGATATTCGCGTTCTTCCTGGGTATGTGTTCATACCTGGCGGTATCGAAGAATGTGAAAACAGCTGTCGGTCTGGGCATTGCTGTAACTTTCGTGCTGGTGGTGACTTTGCCGGTCAACTATTTGCTCCAGACGAAGGTACTGGCTGCCGACGGTATTTTGGGCATTGACCTCAGCTTCTTGAGCTTCATCCTCTTCATTGCCGTTATCGCGGCCATTACACAGTTGGTGGAAATGATTGTAGAGCGTTTCAGCCCTTCGCTGTATGCTTCGCTGGGTATCTTCCTGCCGTTGATTGCCGTGAACTGCGCCATCATGGGTGCCTCTCTGTTCATGCAGCAGCGCATCAACCTGACTCCTTCCGACCCGAAGTTCATCGGTGGCATCGGTGATGCTGTTTCTTACGCACTGGGTTCAGGTATCGGCTGGATGCTGGCCATCGTCGGCCTGGCTGCCATCCGTGAGAAAATGGCTTACTCTGACGTGCCCGCTCCGCTGAAAGGCTTGGGCATCACCTTCATCACTGTAGGTCTGATGGCAATGGCATTTATGTGTTTCTCTGGTTTGAACATCTAATAGGAAAGGAATAAGACAATGGATATGAATTTTATTTTAGCAAGCATTGGAGTATTCCTCGTGACTATTCTGGTGCTGGTAGTCATCCTGCTGGTTGCAAAGAATTTCCTTGTAGCTTCCGGCAACGTAAAACTGACTATCAACGGCGATAAGGAGATGGAAGTAGAGTCTGGCTCTACATTGCTGAACACATTGGCCGTAAACGGAGTGTTCTTGCCTTCAGCTTGTGGTGGTAAGGGTTCTTGCGGACAGTGTAAATGTCAGGTAGTAGAAGGTGGTGGCGAAATCCTGCCTTCTGAAGTGAGCCACTTCAGCCGTAAACAGCAGAAAGACCACTGGCGTCTGGGCTGTCAGGTGAAAGTGAAGGGAGATATGGCTATCAAGGTTCCTGAATCTGTAATGGGTGTAAAGGAATACGAATGTACAGTTATCTCCAACAAGAACGTGGCTACCTTTATCAAAGAGTTCAAAGTGCAGTTGCCTAAGGGTGCGCACATGGACTTTATCCCGGGTTCATACGCACAGATTAAGATTCCTAAATTCGAAATGGATTACAACAAGGATATCGACAAAGATCTTATCGGTGCTGAATACTTGCCTGCATGGGAAAAATTCGGTTTGTTCGGCCTGAAATGTAAGAACGAAGAAGAAACTATCCGTGCTTATTCTATGGCTAACTACCCTGCAGAAGGTGACGTGTTCATGTTGACAGTTCGTATCGCAACTCCTCCGTTCAAGCCAGACCGCAGCGGATTCATGGATGTAAATCCGGGTATCGCTTCTTCTTATATCTTTACCCTGAAACCGGGTGACAAGGTATTGATGAGTGGTCCTTACGGAGACTTCCACCCGATTTTCGATTCTAAGAAGGAAATGATCTGGGTAGGTGGTGGTGCCGGTATGGCTCCGCTTCGTGCACAGATTATGCACATGACTCGTACACTGCATACTACTGACCGTGAATTGCATTACTTCTATGGTGCGCGTGCATTGAACGAAGTGTTCTATCTGGACGACTTCTTGAAACTGGAAAAAGACTTCCCGAACTTCCACTTCCATCTGGCTCTGGACCGTCCGGACCCTGCAGCCGATGCAGCTGGCGTGAAGTATACAGCAGGATTCGTTCATCAGGTAATGTTGAACACTTATTTGAAAGACCACGAAGCTCCGGAAGACATCGAATACTACATGTGTGGTCCTGGTCCGATGTCGAAGGCTGTTGTCGCTATGCTGGATAGCCTCGGGGTAGAAGAATCTTCTATCATGTATGATAACTTCGGTGGATAATCCGCAGAATTTATGACATAATGAAGCAAAAGGCTTTCAGGAAATATCCTGAAAGCCTTTTTTTTATGCGGATACGGTTCAAAGGGTAATCAATAGAAAGTGAAATTAAGCTTTATATTACAAAAAGGTTAAGAAATTGTTCATTTTGCTATACCTTTCTGATATACGTCAATAAATGATAGGGGTGGAGCAATTTTCTTTGTGGTTTATTTTTATGTTGTCCAACATATCCTTATCTTTGTAGCGGTAAAAGGAAAAAAGCTCGAGCTAAGCTAGATTTTAAATTATTTAGGTAACAAAGTTTTTAGGTAAAAGATTTTAAAGGTATGAAAAGATTAGGATTAACATTAGCAGCCGCATTGGTATTTTCAGTTTCTATGTTTGCAGAAGGTGTACAGGACAACAATGCACAGAAATGGAATGGTTCAATCAACAAGTCAAAGCTGACTAAATATTTGAATCTTTCATCTAATCAGCATGAAAAAGTTGCTGACATCTGCGACTACTTTGAACAGGAAATGACTCGTGCAAATTCTTCAAAGACAGAAAACAAAGAAAAAGTTCGTAAAGCTGTTTACGGTAACTTGAAATTGATGAAGCAGACGTTGGACGAAAAACAGTATTCTAACTATGTTCGTCTGATGGCCATGACACTGCGCAACAAAGGCATCGACTTGAACGAAGCAAAATAAGAGAGATTGATAAATAAGAAGAGCCCCGGAGACTTGCATAAGGTTTTCCGGGGCTTTTTGTATATCAATCAGTCGTCCTGAGTGATATAGCCTGTAAAAATGGATTATGTGTGTGATTCATCATGAATGAGAGAATGAAATAAAAAACGCAAGGATGTTTTAATTAGAACGCTTAGGCATTTACATTGAAACGCACTTGTGTTTTACTTCAAACGTACTTGCGTTTGGATGGAAATGTACTTGCGTTTTATAGCAGGCGCAGGCATGTTTTCAGGAGATAGAACTTATTCTTCGTGATAGTCGTTCAAGCGATTGTTCCATAGATATTTACGCGTTTCGCTGACAACCACTCCCGAGAGCAGAACCAGTGAGATGAGATTAGGAATAGCCATGAGGGCATTAACCAAGTCAGCAAAGTTCCACACAAGAGCGAGGTTGATGACGGAGCCCACGTAAATCATCAGAATCCACATCAGACGATAGGCAAACATGATTTTCTTTCTACCCAGATATTCTACTGCTTTCTGTGAGTAATAGGTCCATCCTAAAATGGTGCTGAAGGCAAAAGTGACGATACCAAACGAAAGGATGGGAGTACCGATGTAGGGGATTTTGGCAAAAGCCATCTTGGTGAGTGCCGCGTCGCTGGTATAATCAATGTCCGGATAGGCCAGGATACTGCTTACCAGTACAAGTCCTGTCAGTGCACATATCACGACCGTATCCCAGAAAGTTCCGGTAGAGGAGACCAGTGCCTGACGTACGGGGTTGCGTGTCTGTGCTGCGGCGGCTACAATCGGTGCGGAACCCAGTCCTGATTCGTTGGAGAATAGTCCGCGGGCGATACCGTAGCGGGCAGCCATCATGACCGTGGTTCCTACGAATCCACTACCTGCCGCCCGTGCTGAAAAGGCAGATTCAAAAATCAGCCGGAAAGATTCTCCTAAATAGGCATGGTTGACAATCAGAATATAAATACATCCTCCTACATAGAGTAAGGCCATAATGGGTACGAGGCCCATACAGACTCTGGCGATGCTCTTTACTCCGCCGATAACTACCAAAGCCGTGAGAATACTCATCAGGATACCTGTCAGGTGAGGAGATACTCCGTACGATTCATTCAGCAGCAGGGAAATTGAGTTGGCCTGTACCGTGTTGCCGATGCCGAAAGCAGCCAGTGCGGTGAAGATACAGAACAGAACTCCGAGCCATTTCAATCCTAAGCCGCGTTCCAGTGCATACATCGGTCCGCCAATCATCTCGCCCGACGAATTTTTTATGCGGTATTTTACGGCCAGAAGCCCTTCAGCGTATTTGGTCGACATGCCCAGTACACCTGTCAGCCAGCACCAGAACACGGCACCCGGTCCGCCTAATGCGACGGCGGTCGCTACTCCGATAATGTTTCCGGTCCCGATGGTAGCTGCCAGTGAAGTGGCCAGTGCTCCGAACTGGCTGACATCGCCCCCTGCATCTTTATCCTTGCTTACAGAGAGTCGTAAGGCCTTGAGGATATGTAACTGCGGAAAACGCAATCGGATGGTAAGATAAAGATGGGTGCCCAGGAGCATGATAATCATGGGCCATCCCCACATAAACGAACTAATTTCTTGCACAATTTTTGTAAGCTGTTCCATTTTCTGTTTGTTTTGATTTTGTCGCAAAAGTATAAATAATAAATTAAAAAGGATATATTATTCGAAAAAATGATGTCATAATATAATTTTTATATCAAATTATCTCTCATTTTGAAAGTGCTTTTGTGCATGGGAATTCAGTTGTTTTGTTGTGCGTATTTCCTTTCCTACAAAACTCTGCGGATTTTCCTTGCGGCATTATCGGGTTTTATGTACTTTCGAATGAATAATTTACATAAAGAAGATATGAATTTCAAGAAAATAGTAGCCGTAGACGAGACGCTGCTGAATGAAGCGGCGCTCGAACAATTGAAGACAATAGGGGAAGAAGTGGTTGTATATCATGATTTTCCCACTGAAGAAGAGGAAGTAATCCGCCGTATTGGCAATGCCGACTGCCTGCTGGTATCTTTCCGTACGCCTATCCGTCGGTCTGTGCTGGATGCTTGCCCGAACATCCGTTATATAGGTATGTGCTGTACGCTCTATAACCCGGAAAGCTCGAATGTCGATGTGATAGAGGCCCGCAAAAGGGGAATTACGGTGTTAGGAGTGAAAGATTATGGCGATGAAGGTGTGGTGGAATACGTGGTCAGTGAACTGGTGCGTCTGCTCCATGGCTTTGGTAATGTACGCTGGCTGGAAGAAAGTACGGAACTGACAGGGCGTAAGGTGGGAATCATCGGCTTAGGAAAGACCGGGGGAATGGTTGCCGAAGCCATGCGTTTTTTTGGTGCCGAGGTGCTGTACTACAGCCGTACCCGTAAACCGGAAGCCGAAGCAAAAGGCATTGCCTATCGCCCGTTGGCCGATTTGCTGACGGAAGCGGAAATCATCTGTACTTGCCTGCCGCGCAACAATTACCTGCTGGGTGAGCCGGAATTTGCCTTGATGGGAGACCGTAAGATACTGGTAAATACGTCTGTAGGACCTACTTTTGAGGTAGATGCCCTGAAGAAATGGCTGGGAACATGCAAGCACAGCTATTACCTGTGTGATGCGACCGGCATGGGCGTGGTTCGTGATGCTCTGAAGGATATTCCGAATGTGCTGTACACGCCTTATATATCCGGAAAATCCATTCAAAGCGTAGAGCGTTTGTCGCAGAAAGCCCTGGCCAATATCAGGACTTTTCTTTCAGAAGTTCCTCAAGTTTAAGCAACTCGTCGCGGTATTGTGCTGCTTCGATAAAGTCCAGCTTCTTGGCTGCTTCCTGCATCAGCTTGCGGGTCTGTTCGATGCTCTTCTGCAACTGGCCCTTTGTCATATACTGTACCACAGGGTCGGCGGCTGCATGAAGCTGGGCTTCGGTCTCGGTATAGGCCCGTGGTTCTTTGGGCTTGCTGCTGTTTTCCTGAGATGACTGTTTTTCGATGTCGAGCAGGGCATTGGCGCGTGAACGGGTAATCTGTTTCGGCGTGATGCCGTGTGCTTCGTTGTAAGCCAGCTGCTTTTCCCGTCGGCGGTTGGTCTCATCGATGGTCTGTCGCATACTGTCCGTAATGCGGTCGGCATACATGATGACCTTTCCGTTTACGTTGCGGGCAGCACGTCCGGCCGTCTGGGTGAGCGAGCGGTGCGAACGCAGGAAACCTTCCTTGTCGGCATCCAGGATAGCTACGAGCGACACCTCCGGCAAGTCGAGTCCCTCACGCAGCAGGTTGACACCCACCAGCACATCGTAGATACCTTCCCGCAGTTCGTCCATGATTTTAATACGCTCCAGTGTCTCCACGTCGCTGTGGATATAAGCGCAGCGGATACCGTTGTTGAGCAGGTATTCCGTCAGTTCTTCTGACATGCGCTTGGTCAGGGTAGTGACAAGCACGCGCTCCTCCCTTTCGATGCGTTGCTGAATCTCTTCCATCAGGTCGTCTATCTGGTTCAGACTGGGACGTACGTCAATCACCGGGTCCAACAGTCCCGTAGGACGAATCACCTGTTCCACTACGATACCTTCACTCTGTTGCAGTTCATATTCTGCCGGAGTGGCACTCACGTAAATCACCTGCTTGGCCATCTGCTGGAACTCTTCGAATGTAAGCGGACGGTTGTCCATGGCGGCCGGCAGACGGAATCCGTATTCCACCAGATTAGTTTTGCGGGCACGGTCACCGCCGTACATGGCCCTGATTTGCGGTACGCTGACGTGACTTTCATCGATGACAATCAGAAAATCTTCGGGGAAGAAATCAAGCAGACAGTAGGGACGGGTGCCCGGTTCGCGTCCGTCGAAGTAACGTGAATAGTTTTCAATCCCCGAACAATGTCCCAGTTCGCGCAGCATTTCCATGTCGTAGGTCACACGCTCGTACAGACGCTTTGCTTCGTAAGGTTTACCGATTTCTTCAAAGTAGGCCACCTGTTTGGTCAAATCATCTTCAATCTGATGAATGGCGCGGAGCGTACTTTCCTTGGTTGTCATGAACAGGTTGGCCGGATAAATCTTATATTCTTCGAACGTACCGATACGGTGTCCTGAAACCGGGTCTATCTCTTCAATACCGTCAATCTCATCGTCCCAGAACATTACCCGCAGTACACTGTCGGTATAAGCCAGGAAGATGTCCACCGTATCACCTTTTACACGGAAGTTACCCCGGTTCAGCTCGATGTCATTCCGAACGTACAGACTGTCCACCAGCCGACGGAGGAATACGTTGCGGTCCAGCAGCTTTCCTTTTTTGATTTCAATCACGTTGTTGTAGAAATCTGCCGGGTTTCCCATACCGTAGATACACGATACGGACGATACCACGATGACATCCTTCCGGCCGGAAAGGAGGGAAGAAGTTGCAGCCAGACGAAGTTTGTCGATTTCTTCGTTGATGGCCAGGTCTTTTTCAATATAAGTATCGGTCGACGGAATGTATGCTTCCGGCTGATAATAGTCGTAGTAAGACACGTAATACTCCACCGCATTATGAGGGAAGAAATTTTTGAATTCCCCGTAAAGCTGGGCAGCCAGTGTCTTGTTGTGACTCAGAATCAGTGTCGGCTTGTTGATGTTCTTGATGACATTGGCAATGGTAAAAGTCTTTCCAGAGCCGGTTACTCCCAGCAGCGTCTGTGCAGGCACATGCTGCCGGATACCTTCAGTCAGTTGGGCGATGGCCTCCGGCTGGTCGCCGGTAGGCTGATAGTCGGATATCAGTTCAAAATTCATTGCATCTGAATATTGGTGAATGAAAACGGTTGTAAAATTACATATATATTTTATACCATACTTTGCAATCCTGAAAAATTACATTAAAAAATGGCCTGGAGTTGCATTATTCGCTGGAAAAGAGTAATTTTGCGCAACTATATCAATTATATATGAAAAAATATATCGCAATGGTCCTCCTTTCTGCGGGAGTTTTATCTTCATGCGGAGAGTACAATAAAGTGCTGAAAAGCACTGACTATGAATACAAATACGAAGCGGCGAAAAGCTATTTTGCCAAGGGACAGAATTCACGTGCGGCAACCATTCTGGAAGAACTGATTCCTATTCTGAAGGGTACGGCCAACGGGGAAGAGTCTTTGTATATGCTGGCAATGACTTATTACAACCAGGGTGATTTTGTGACTGCTTCACATTATTTTAATACGTATTATACGACTTATCCGCGCGGTACTTATACGGAACTGGCGCGTTTTCATAGCGGAAAGGCTTTGTACCTTGATACTCCGGAACCACGTTTGGACCAGAGCAGCACGTACAAGGCTATTCAGGAACTGCAGATGTTTATGGAATATTTCCCGACAAGTCAGCGAAAGGATATTGCCCAGAACATGATTTTTGAATTGCAGGACAAGTTGGTAGAAAAAGAATATCTTTCTTCCAAACTTTATTATGACCTGGGTTCTTATTCCGGAAATGCTTCTTACAGCAGTACCGGTAATAACTATCTGGCAGCCATTGTTACAGCACAGAATGTGTTGAAAGAATATCCTTACACCAAATTGCGTGAGGAACTTTCCATCCTGATTCTCCGTGCCAAGTATCACATGGCAAAGGAAAGTGTGCTGGAAAAGAGAGAAGATCGTATGCGCGAAACCGTGGATGAATATTATGCTTTCAAGAATGAGTTCCCGGAAAGTAAATACATGAAAGAAGTAGAAGACATCTTTAAAGAAGTCAGCAAGTACGTTTCTACAGATGAAGAATAATATAAACGTTTATAATTATAAATAAGTTATGGATTACAAAAAAACAAACGCTCCTACAAATACGGTTACACGTAATTTGATGGAACTCTGTGAGGACACAGGCAATATTTATGAAACAGTATCTATCATCGGCAAGCGTGCCAACCAGATTGCTGCCGAAATGAAGAATGACCTTTCCAAGAAACTGCAGGAGTTTGCTTCTTATAACGATAACCTTGAAGAGGTGTTTGAAAATAGAGAACAGATTGAAATCTCTCGTTATTATGAAAAACTCCCGAAACCGACGTTGATTGCGACTCAGGAGTACATAGAAGGAAAGGTTTATTACAGAAACCCGGCAAAGGAAAAGGAAAAATTGCAGTAATCCTCCTATAGGTAAAGATTTTAGTGAATGCGCATGCGCATTTGGGCTTGTCATTCTGAGTGTAGACGGCAAGAACCGTCGCCCTCAGAATGACATTTGTTTTGGAAACCTTAATACGATTGATTATGATACAGAGAATACAGACCGTTTATTTGCTCGTAGTAGCTATCTTGATGGTAGTAATGATGTCTGTTCCCGTGGGCAGCTTCTATACCGATAAAAATATTTGTGAGATGACAAACCTTTCATACCTGCTTCCGGATGGAGCGGTGAACTATACGCCGTGGGCTTTGTTTGCAATACTGGTAGTAGTGGCTGTAATGGCTTTGGTGACTATTTTCCTTTACCGGAAACGTATGTTGCAGATTCGTCTGACCATCTTCAATACGATTGTGCTGATTGGTTACTATCTGGTATTGGCTTATTTTGTCGTAAATCCGGACAAGGCATTCGATGACTACAGTTTCATGCCTTCATGGACCGTTTGTCTTCCATTGGTAAGCATTATCCTGAACTGGCTGGCTATCCGTGCTATCGGCAAGGATGAGATGCTGGTAAAGGCTTACGAAAGATTGCGCTGATTCGCAGTTTACAATATAAAAAGCATCGGGCGTTTCTTTACTTTCAGAGGAAAACGCCCCGATGGCTTTTATTATTTTCTTTGTTATTCCAGAATATACATTTCAGAAGGAGTGGTCCGCTTCAGTGGAGTTACTTCCACGTCTTTTCCTACGATGATGTTTTCCTGCCGGAATGCCAGTTCCACTGTCTTGAAAGCCAACTCCGGATGGTTGTTGTCCTTGCTCAGGTGGCAGAGCCATAAATGTTTCAGGCGCTGGGGGAAATGATGACTCAGGTAGTCGGCCATTTCGTGATTGCTCATGTGTCCGTTCGGACCGGCAATACGCTCCTTCAGATGCTGTGGGTAAGGTCCCATCTGGAGCATGCTGTCGTCGTAGTTGGCTTCCAGTATCAGGTAGTCAGCCTGTTGTATGAAGCGGGCAGCAGTCGGGGTGATATGCCCTATGTCAGTTAGGAAAGAGAATGTCTTATCGCCTGCGGTGATACAATAGCCCACGTTGTCCGTTCCGTCGTGAGGCACTTCAAAGCAGGTGATGGTGAAATCGCCCACACTGAATGTTTCTTCTTTCCGGATAAAGCGGGTACGTTCGGGACTTAACCGTTCGGTCATGCAGTAGCTGTGCTTCATGCCTTCGTGTATTTCCGGAGTGGTATATACCGGAATCCCGTGTTTCTCTCCCAAATGTCCTACGGCCTTGATATGGTCGGCGTGGTCATGAGTAACCAGTACAGCCTGTATCCCTTCAAGGTTCAGCATACGTTCCTTAAATACTTTCTTGATGGTGCGGATACCGATACCGGCATCAACCAATATGGCGGTGTTGTCAGTAGCCAGGTAGTAACAGTTTCCGCTGCTGCCGCTGGCCAGACTCATAAATCTTACTGTCATTTTCTCTTTTTTTTGCTAAAGGAACGCAAAGATAGTGAAAGGTGAGAGGAGAGGCAAACGAAAAACAAAGTTTTTCAGGTTTGGCTATCCTGAACCGCCTCCTGTCTTATGGAAAGATAGTGAAAGGTGAGAGGAGAGGCAAACGAAAAACAAAGTTTTTCAGGTTTGGCTATCCCGAACCGCCTCCTGTCTTATGGAAAGATAGTGAAAGGTGAGAGGAGAGACAAACGAAAAAGATAGAAACAAAACAAGGCCATTCCGAAAAGGAACAGCCTTGCAAACGGTTTCTGTATTTTAGATGTGCCGAAATCTGTTTAGAACTGGAAGAAATTCTTGGCATTGTTGTAGGAGATATCTTCCACCATCTGTCGTACGCGCGGCATTTCACATTCAGGGATTTCTCCGTTTTCTACATCTCTTCCCAGCAGGTTACAGAGGGTACGGCGGAAATATTCATGACGCGGGTAAGAAAGGAAGGAACGTGAGTCGGTAAGCATACCTACGAAGCGGCTCAGCAATCCCAGCAGTGAAAGTGCGTTCATCTGTTTTTCCATGCCGTCCTTTTGGTCGAGGAACCACCAACCCGAACCGAACTGGATTTTGCCAGGGATAGAACCATCCTGGAAGTTGCCCAGCATGGTGGCGATTACTTCGTTGGCGCAAGGATTCAGGTTGTAAAGAATGGTCTTTGTAAGCTTGTCTTCTGAGTTCAGGCGGTCCAGGAATTTAGACATGGACTTGGCTGTGGTAAATTCACCGATAGAGTCGAAACCTGTGTCAGGCCCTAACAGCTTGAACATCTTGGTATTGTTGTTGCGGATGGCACCGTAGTGGAACTGCTGTGTCCAGCCTGTTTCCCAGTCCATTTCACCGAATATTACCAGCATGGCCGATTTGAACTTCAGGATTTCTTCGTGTGTCAGTTCCGTACCACCGTATACCTTGTTGAAGATGGCGCGGATTTCCGCATCCGTATAGTCTTCTGCATAAAACTCTTCGATACCGTGGTCGGACAGCTTACAACCTTGTTCGGCAAAGAAGGCATGACGTTTGCGCAGCGCTTCAATCATGTCGTCAAAGTTAGAGATGCTGACACCGCTTACTTCCGCCAGTTTTTCTACGTAGGCACGGAAGTCAGCCGGCACTTCTACTGCCATTGCCTTATCCGGACGCCAGGTAGGCAGCATCTTGACTTCGAAACCGCTTTCACGGGTAGCGATGTGATATTCCAGTGAATCTACTGGATCGTCCGTCGTGCAGACAGTTTCCACATGATAGCGGCGCATCAGGTTGCGAGCCGAATACTCCGGAGTAGCCAGCTTGGCATTACATTCGTCGAATATTTCGCGGGCAGTAGACGGATTCAGAACCTTGTCGATGCCGAAAGCGGTCTTCAGCTCCAGGTGTGTCCAGTGATACAGCGGGTTGCGGAATGTATAAGGAACGGTTTCAGCCCATTTTTCGAACTTTTCCCAGTCGGTAGTGTCTGTTCCGGTGCAGTAGCGTTCTGCCACTCCGTTGCTTCGCATGGCACGCCATTTATAGTGGTCACCTCCCAGCCAGATTTCAGTAATGGATTTGAACTGGTAATCGTCGGCTACCATTTTCGGAATCAGGTGGCAGTGATAGTCAATAATCGGCATCTTAGCCGCATGGTTGTGATATAACTCCTGTGCGGTTTCGGTTTGCAGCAGGAAGTTTTCATCCATAAATTTCTTCATGATAAATGTGTTTTTAAGTGTTCTGGGTCGGTTTGTGATAGTAACTTACAATTTATTTATGTTGGGCAACATAAAATATCGAATACCTATCCGTTATCGAACACGAAAGTAGAAATTTTATTTGGAATAACAAAATATTTATTACCTTTGCAACACTCATTTATGAAAATTAATCTCATAAGTTAAAGTGTAAATACGTGGAAAACAGGTGGTTATATTTAACTCTTTTGATTTTCGAAAGGTGAAATGCAACTCATAGGCCGAAAGTACAACAATTTTGTTATTAAAGATATAGTATGAAAGCATTAAACAAAGAGACCGCAAAGAAAACGGTCCGTCCGGAAAGAATTATTCAGTTTGGCGAAGGTAATTTCCTTCGTGCGTTTGTAGACTGGATTATCTACAACATGAACGAAAAACTGATTTCAATAGCAGCGTAGTGGTGGTTCAACCCATCGAAAAAGGAATGATTGACATGCTGAACGCGCAGGATTGCCTTTATCACGTTAATCTGCAGGGTTTGGACAAAGGGGAAACGGTGAATAGCCTGACCATGATTGATGTAATCAGTCGTGCGCTGAATCCTTACAGCCAGTTCGAAGAGTTCATGAAACTGGCCGAACAGCCGGAAATGCGTTTCGTAATCTCCAATACAACCGAAGCAGGTATTGCGTTCGATCCTTCCTGCAAGCTGGAAGATGCACCGGCTTCTTCTTATCCGGGCAAGCTGACGCAGCTTTTGTATCATCGCTATAAAACTTTCCAGGGAGATATGTCAAAGGGATTGATTATCTTCCCCTGTGAACTGATTTTCCTGAACGGACACAAGTTGAAAGAAACCATTTATCAGTATATTGAGCTCTGGAACTTAGGAGATGACTTCAAGCAATGGTTTGAAAAGGCTTGTGGCGTGTATGCTACGCTGGTAGACCGTATCGTACCGGGATTCCCGCGCAAGGATATTGCGGCTATCAAGGAAAAACTGCAATACGATGACAACATGGTGGTGCAGGCCGAAATCTTCCATCTGTGGGTAATTGAAGCACCACAGGAAGTGGCTGCCGAATTCCCGGCCGACAAAGCCGGACTGAATGTGCTCTTTGTGCCATCGGAAGCACCGTACCACGAACGGAAAGTAACTTTGCTGAACGGACCGCACACTGTGCTTTCTCCGGTAGCTTACTTGTCGGGTATCAACATCGTACGCGATGCCTGCCAGCATCCGGTAGTGGGCAAGTTTATCCATAAAGTGATGTTCGAGGAACTGATGGAAACCCTGAACCTGCCGAAAGCGGAACTGGAAAAATTTGCACATGACGTGCTGGAACGCTTCAACAATCCGTTTGTAGACCATCAGGTGACTTCTATCATGCTGAATTCCTTCCCGAAATACCAGACACGCGATTTGCCGGGCTTGAAGACTTACCTGGAACGCAAGGGCAAGTTGCCTGAAGGACTGGTATTGGGACTGGCCGCCATCATTACTTATTACAAAGGTGGTGTACGTGCCGATGGCGCAGAAATCGTGCCCAATGACGCACAGGAAATCATGGACCTGCTGAAACAGTTGTGGGCTACAGGTGATACAGCCAAGGTAACCGAAGGCGTGCTGGGTGCCACCTTTATCTGGGGCGAAGACCTGAACCTGATTCCGGGACTAGCAGAAGCCGTGAAAGAAGAACCTGGACAGCATTCAGGAAAAAGGTATGCTGGAAACCGTGAAAGCCATTCTGTAACGATTAATTGTTAGAATTCCATATCATTATGCGGGAGGAGAAGCTGTTTGGGACTTTCCTCCCGTTTTGCATGTATAAACTTGCATTTTTAATTCTTTTTGTTTATCTTGCCTTTCAAAGCAGGAGGCAGGTATGGAAATCACCGCACAAGTACTAAAGGAACTGGAACTGTTTAATCGTGGACGTACGAGCGACAAGGGTGTCTATCTTATCAGCATGGCCACAGAATATCGTCCGTATTATGCCTTGTGGCGTGAGTTTCCTTCTCCTCATTCTTATCTGTTTGTCCGTACGCTGGGAGTGACGCTGGATGCGGCTTCGGCCCGTGCTTTCTCCATGCTGCAGAACTGCAATGTGCGGTTGGAGACCGCTGACAATGCACAGTTTGAATCCTATTACGGGGCACTGGACGATTTGATGCCCTTCGGAAAATACAAGGGAAAGCATCTGGCTGAAATCTATTACGTGGATCCTTCTTACATGCTCTGGCTGGCCAATAAGTTTGAACCTACCAACCCTCGGTACGAACGGGTGGTGGAGCTGGCCAAGCGCTTTGCCGTGGTGCATTTTGAACTGACCGTACGAAAGCCGCGCATTGCTTCGGTGAGCCATTTTGTAGGAACGGTGGGAGAGACGTTGAAGGACTTGCAGGTCACGGTGCTGAACGTGCGGCTTCAGGTAGATACGTACAAACCCGATTTCTTTGTCGACCAGAATGTACTGGCGGCCGACCGTGACGGTAATCGCTTTACCTTTCTGGTCAAAGCCCGCGCCCGTAGTCTGACACCGAACGCCTTGAGTTGCCGCAGCCGTCAGATACAGCCGCAGGAGTTCCTGCATTTGCTTTCGGCCAAAGTCATGTCACAATATGAGTCGCATGGAGTGCGCTATACCCGTCTGGGTTACGTGAAACTGGCGTGACGAAAGGCCAGACGCACATATTCTTTCTGCCAGTCCTCCGGTTTGAGTACCTGCTGGTCGTAGGAAAGCAAGTCAATGTCAAGCGGGATGCGTCCTTCCTTCTTGCTGTCCGGAGTCCGTCCGTTTGTCTGCTCAATTTGCTTCAGGATGCTCCGCACCTCCGTCATGGGCAGTGAGGTACGGAAGCGTGCGGCACGGTTCAGAAACGGTTGCGGATTCTCCATTTTCTCCGGCACGGTTTCTACGATTCCTCCCCATTCAATATCCGGGAAGAGACGTTGCAGAGCCTCTTCTGCATTCTTCAGGTGCAGAAGGGCATCCAGGTTGGAGCCCATGCAGAGCAGGCAGGTATGCGAGGTCGCTGTATCACACATGGGCGGAATGTTTTTTACGGAATACGAAATACAATCCTACCACGATGAAAGGAATGCTCAGAATCTGTCCCATGTCTATCGGGAGCGCATTCTCAAAGTCCACCTGTCTTTCTTTCAGGAACTCCACGAAGAAACGGAAGGTGAAAATCAGGGTGATGCACAAACCGAAATAGAAGCCTTTCCGTACGTTTTCTTTCTTCTTCCGGAAGATGACCATCATTATCAGGAAGAACAGGAAGTAGGCCAGTGCTTCGTAGAGCTGTGCCGGATGACGGGGCTGCATATCCACCCGTTCGAAGATAAACGCCCAGGGCACGTCCGACGGCATGCCGATGATTTCCGAGTTCATCAAGTTGGCCAGTCGGATAAATCCGGCAGCCACGGGAGCAGCCACTCCTATCATATCCAGAATATCGAGAAAATGAATCTTTGTTTTCCGGCAGAAAAGCACCAGTGCCAGAATCAGTCCCAGCGTACCTCCGTGGCTGGCCAGTCCGGCATATCCGGTAAACACCCATCCGCCCTGTGGCAGGAAATGTACCGGCAATATGATTTCCAGCGGATGACTCAGGAAATACTGCGGGTCATAGAACAGACAGTGCCCCAAGCGTGCCCCGGCAAAGATACCGATAAAACTATAGGTAAACAGCGTCTGGAAAGTATCCAGCGGAAGTCCCTTTTGCTTGTACAAATGGTAGACTACCTGACTGCCGGTCAGAATGGCAATCATCCACAGCACGCTGTACCATCGGAGGGTAAAACTGCCGAGGTGGAACAATGCCGGGTCCGGGTTCCAGTGTATGTAAAGAAATTCCATCATTTTTGCCGTCGTTTTAAGTCTGCGGCAAAGGTAGTGAAAGGTGAGAGGAGAGCCAAGCGAAAAACGCAGTTTTTCAGCTGGGCTTTCCCGAACCGCATCCTAACTTATCGAAAGGTAGTGAAAGGTGAGAGGAGAGCCAAGCGAAAAAGCGCAGTTTTTCAGCCGGGCTTTTCCGAACCGCATCCTGACTTCTTCAAAGGTAGTGAAAGGTCTTATTCTCGTTCCGCCTGCGCTTGCTTGTAAGCCTCCATTTCTTTCCGGCTACGGCTGGAAGTCACCAGATACACCCCACCGAAAATGAGTACCACAGCAATGATTTTGGTCGTGTTAAAGGAATCCATTCCCCAGCATACGGCTACGATACAAGCCACAAGCGGCTGGATATAGTTGTACATACCGGCTACCGTGGGGCGGAGATTCTTTTGTCCCACCACAATTAGCATGTAACTGACGAAGGTGGCACCTACTACGATAAAGGTCAGACTGCCAATCTCCACCGCCTTCAGTCCGCCCCAGTCTGCGCTCATCAAATCGCTGGCAGAGAAGGGAATTGTGCAGATAAAAGAGTAGGTAAACATCCACTTCATGATGGTGATGAGCGAATATTTGTTGACAAAATCCTTGAAGCGTACGATGTAGAACGCATAGCAGAACTGTGCGAACAGGACCAGCAAATCGCCCCATATTGCCGTATGGCTGGCAGACGAAGCGGTCGGCTGGTTCTGGCTGCTTCCAAGGATGAGCAACAAAGCACCGCCCGCCCCACAGGCAATGCCCATCACTTTCTTGCCGGTAATCGGTTCTTTCAGGATGAAAGCCGCCAGCAGCATGGCCCACAGCGGCATGCTTGTAGTGATGATAGATGCGTCGGCCGGTGAACTCAGGCTCACGCCGAAGATAAAGCATCCCTGATTGAACACGATGGCAAAGAGAGAGGCAAAGAACAGCGTAATCAGGTCTTTATGGTTGACGTGCTCCGGCTTCTGAAAATTTCAGGCTCTATGTATCCAAGAACCGTTTGAAGCGGGTAGAAGAACTGTTGACAGGCAGCCGTATGAGCGTCAAGGAGATAGCCAGTCGGATGGGTTACATAGATTCCTGCTATTTGAACAAACTTTTCCGGCAACATCATGGGATGACACCTGTAGAATATAGAAAAAGGTATATTTCTGATAATAATTGATTTATGGTTGAATCACTCAAAATGATTCAGTACCTGAAAAAACGCCTTTGCGTTTCAAATAAGGCGCAGTTTTCTGGAACGGTTTCCGAAAGCTGCGCCTTGTATTTCAATATTAGTTATACGTTATTTTGTAAGTAGTTGTATCATAGTATTCTGCACTCTTTTCTTCTTCGTTTTCTATCGTGTACTTATATCCTCTGTCCGGGTCTTCGGGATTAATATATTCATTACCAACCACCACGTTATATGTTTTGGTGACTCCTATGTAATAGTCTTTTATAGTAATTGAAGTGACATATTGTGCTTCATCAAGAGTGTAACTGATGTCATTCGGCTTGTCCGATTTTCGTATATATTTGTCTGTCTTTGGGATAACTATTCCCGGTTCTCTATATATTTCCTGATTTTTATCGTATTGGCTAATTACACCTGCAGGAAAATGTTCCGGCATATATTTGCCTGTATTTCCAAGTCGTCCAATATGGAAGAGGAAATCAAAATCATCGTCTGAAAGCAGGAAGCCCATGATGTCAATACATCCTTTGTTCAGATATTGATTGGGGAAATCTGTAGCAGAGGAGAATTTTGTAACTGATGTTTTCACTTTCGTATGTCTTGTTTATGGATTCGAAAGCAGAGAGGAACTCAGAATCGTATGTGAAATTGTATTCCGTACCCTCTTCTCCGGCTGCTGCATCTTTTATCTGTGCTAATCGTCCGTCGTCTGTATAGTTGAAATTGATATAAGGAGAGAAAGTTCCTGTTCCCTTGTCATCGTGAAGAATGCTTGTGGCATTACCCGCATCATTCAATTGTATGATGTAGTTTGTTTCATACTCATACGTGCCCTGACTACCGGTTTCGGTTTCTTTCATTTGAATTTCATTCGCGTTCGTGTATGTAAAGGTGTATATGTCTTTGTATTCGGTCGCTTGGCGAGTGATGTTTGTCACTCTGTTTTGTGAATCATAGCTGAACAGACTGGTGATATTTTCTGTCCTTGCTTCTTCGGCTCCTGAAAAAGCATATTTTTGGTTGGTCTGACTATATTGAATTTCTTTGATTTGCCTCTCAGTTGTCACTTCCGAAGTTGCACCTGCTTGTTCTACGGTGATGGTGATGGATTGTTCTCCGCATTCAATGGTAATTTCGGCTTTACGATTAGTTGTTTCCAAATTGGGAGAAATGGTTAACGTAAGGGTATATTCTCCGGCATCCCCGCTGTAGGTGTTGAGTGTGAGCCAATCCACTTCACTTCCTCCACTTCGTTGATTTGTGACTGGCTTTATCCATGCTGTCCATGGAGCTGTAGCCGTAAACTTTATCTGTTCCTGGTTGGTTGTGCTTGTTTCTGAATCGAGGACTAAGGTTGTCGTGGTTCCGTCGGCAAGTTGGATTGTTAAATCTTTATTTCCGTTTTCACTTTCACATGCACTAAGCCACAAGGCGGCGCATAACATAAGGGGAATAAAATTTTTCATAGATTGGGAATTTTTAATGTTTTTTGTGATAAAGACAAAAAATAGAGACTTTACTGGATTTATTTCTCACCGAAAACCGTGATTTGTCCTGATTCTCACTGGATTTTAAAGGTGAAAAAGGAATGTAAGTACGTTTGGGCCGAAACGCAAGTTCATTTAAAACAAAACGCAAGTGCGTTTTACTCCAAACGTACTTGCGTTTTATCTGAAATGTCCTTGCGTTTTAGTTCAAACGCAAAGGCGTTTTTATATCCGTTTTTTTACTGGTACAAGAAGCGTTTGATGCTCTTCTTGGCCGTCTTTTCAAATTCTTCCGGATAAAGCTTCACCTGCGTAATCTGCGAGTAAGCCGGAAGTACCTTATTCAATTCGATGCGGTTCAACTCCAATGCTTCCTCCAGCTGTTTTTTGTTCATTCTTTGCGAGAAGGCGTCTTCATTGTCCGGATAAACCAGCGCTACCAGCTTGTTCTCTTTCAGAATCACCAGCGACTCGTTCACGTAAGGCATGTTGTTCAGGCGAGCTTCAATTTCTTCCGGATAGATGTTCTGTCCGGAGGCAGTAAGCAGCATGTTCTTGCAGCGGCCCTTGATGAAGATGTTTCCATCCGCATCCTTGATGGCCATGTCGCCGGTATGCAGCCAGCCGTCCTTGTCGATAGTCTGTGCAGTGGCACTTTCGTTCTTGTAGTATCCTAACATGACGTTCATACCCCGGCACACCAGTTCACCCGGAATCCGTTCAGGGTCTTCCGAAATCACCTTGGTTTCCATGTTGGCTACGGTCTTTCCGCACGAAGTGTACAGAATTTCATCCCAGCGGCTGTGGCAGATGAGCGGTGCACACTCCGTCATACCGTATGCAATGGTGTAGGGGAAGTTGATTTTACGCAGAAAGGCTTCTACTTCGGGGGTTGAACGGTGCCCCTCCGATTACGATTTCGATAAAGTTTCCACCGAACACCTCCATGGCTTGCTGACGAATCTGTTCCTTGATTTTATCGCTGATGATAGGCAGGTTCAGCAACAGCTTTCCGAGTTTGTTGTCCACCTTCGGGAGAATGTTTTTCTTGAAAATCTTTTCCACAATCAGCGGCACGCAGGCAATGACGCGCGGACGGATTACGGCAAACGATTCTGCAATGATTTTCGGGCTCGGCATACGGGTGAGGAACCACAGATGTGCCCCCTTGGTGATGCCGTAAAGGAAGTCGAACACCAGTCCGAAGATATGTCCCAGCGGAAGCATGGACACGATGCTGTCGCCCGCTTTCAGTCCCACTTTCTGGTCAATGTGTACGATGTTTGAAATAATGCTACGGTAGGGCAGCATCACTCCTTTAGAATAGCCGGTAGTACCCGAGGTATAGTTGATGACGGCCAGTTCTTCCGGTTCTTCCCGACGGTAGGAAACCTGTTCGGCACGGAAGCGGCAGGGATATTTCTTTCCGAATTCCTCGTTCAGGTGCTCGCGTGCATACGTCAGCTTCTCCGAGCGTGACACCACCAGGTCGAAATTCTTCAGTTCGATGATACCTTCCAGATTGGGCATGGCCGCTTCGTTGAACATTTCCCACACCTGATCGCCCACGAAGAGCATACGTGCTTCCGAGTGGTTGACAATGTGGTGTACGTTGTCGGCCTTAAATTCGTGAAGGATGGGCACAGCTACTGCCCCGTAAGTAACGACGCCCAGGAAGGTAGCCGTCCAGTTTGCACTGTTGCGCCCGCACAGCGCGATTTTGTCCCCTTTTTTGATTCCTGCGTGTTCGAACAGGATATGCATTTTTTCTATCTTTCTGGCTACATCTTTATATTGCAGCGTAGCTCCTTTGTAGTCTGTCAGTGCATCACGGTCCCAGTTGGCGCGGATGCTTTCTTCAACAAGTTGTATAAAACTGTCTTGTATTTCCATTTTCAAATTGCACAATGTTTGACACAATGTGCGCAAAAGTAATAAAAGTTAATAGAATTATCTCTATGAAAGTCCTTTTTTTGCTGGAATCTGATGTTTGTGCTATTTTTTCTTCCTTATTTGTTATTCCTTGAAAAAGAGATTGGTTACCCGATCAGTGCATAGATGGCTGCTGCCAATGCCGCACTTACCGGGATGGTAAGCACCCAGGCTGTCATCAGGCTTCGGGTAACTCCCCAGCGCACTGCGGACAGGCGACGGGTGGCGCCCACTCCGATGATGGCTCCTGATATGGTGTGGGTGGTGCTGACCGGAATTTTCAGATATTCCGTAAATAAGCGTAAATGCACCGGCTGTTTCGGCTACGACACCTTCCAGCGGAGTAACTCTGGTAATCCGGTTTCCCATGGTGCGCACTATTTTCCATCCTCCCGACATGGTTCCCAGTGAGATTGCGGTAAAGCAGGAAAAAGCGACCCAGTCGGGTAAATCGCCTACGTTGTTTACCCCCATGCCAATGCCTTGCGAATGGGCTGCTATCAGGGCAGCTGCAATGATACCCATTACCTTTTGCGAGTCGTTAAGTCCATGCCCGATGCTGAACAGGGCGGATGAGAGCAACTGTAGTCTTTTAAACCATTTCTCTGCGGTGTGGGGGATGAGCCTTACGGCACAGATTCAGCACTATCAGAGTGAAGAGGAAGGCTACAAGCATACCTATGACTGGAGCCAGAAAAATGAAAAGCACGATTTTCAGGATAACCGAACTTTGAATGGCACCAAATCCATAAGCTGCAATGGCGGCTCCCGCAAACCCGCCGATAAGTGTATGGGATGAAGAAGAAGGAATTCCTCTCCACCAGGTCCACAGGTTCCAGATGATGGCTGCAATCACTCCAGACAAGATGACTGGCAAAGTAATGTATTGCTCATAGACTGTTTTTGACACAGTGTTGGCAATGCCGAAATCACCGATAAGGTATTTAGCGATGAAAAACGCCAGAAAATTGAAAAAGGCAGCCCAGATTACAGCCTGGAGCGGAGTCAGCACCTTGGTAGAAACAATGGTAGCTATTGCGTTGGCTGCATCATGAAAACCGTTGATATAGTCAAAAATCAGGGCCAGTACAATGATGGTGATGAGTAATTCCATGTGCAATTCTTTTTTCAGGCATATTTTACGATAATGTTTCTCAGGAGCTTTCCTACATGGTCGGCGGCATCTGTCGTCTTTTCCAGTTCCTGCATGATTTCTTTTGTCTTGATTAGTTCAATGCAGTCTGTTTCTTCATTAAACAGTTGCATGATGAAAAGGTCATAGACCTCATCCGCATGGTTTTCTATCTCATGGAGCTTCTGACAGTAATCTTTCAGTCTGGACGGATTTTTGCTGAAGGTTTCCAGCTCATCCATGGCCTTGCAGATGATGGAGGCTCCTTGTTGTATGAGGACAGCCAGCTCTTTTCCGCTGTCTGAAATGGCGTGCGGCTTGTAGATGGCAATCCGCTTCGAGGCACTGTGAATGCGGTCGGTCACGTCATCGATGGAAAAGGCCAGGTCATGTATGTCTTCCCGGTCAAAGGGGGTGATAAAGGTCTGGCCTAGCTCCATGAAAATCTGCTGGGTTATCTGGTCGCCTTTTCTTTCAGCTTCCTTCACTTTGTGATAATACTCCTGCCATGTCTCTGGTGTGTCATGGTTCATGCTGTCAATCAGAAGTTCAGAAGCATTGAGTACGGTTTGTGACAATTGGTTTAATAAAGGAAAGAATTTGCTTTCTTTGGGTACAAATCGGTTTAACAGGGAATTTTTCATACTGTTGTTCGTTTATTTTTTATTCGTATATATTCAATGAGGGCAGGGCAGAGTGAAACCAGTACGATGCCCATCAAAAGTATTTTGAGGTTTTGCTGCACAAAAGGGATGTTTCCAAAGAAATAGCCTGTCATGCAAAAAAGTAAGACCCAGACAGCTGCCCCGACAAGGTTGTAAATCATAAACAAGTAATAATTCATGTGTCCCATTCCGGCGACAAACGGTGCAAAAGTGCGGACAATGGGGACAAAACGGGCAATGATTATGGTTTTTCCGCCATATTTCTGGAAGAAATGATGGGTTTTCTCCAAATGACTTTGCTTGAAGATCTTTGAGTCTGGTTGGGAGAACAGTTTTTTCCCGAAATAATGTCCAATCAGGTAGTTGCAGGAATCACCAAGCACGGCTGCGATGAAAATAACCATCATCAGCAGGCTTATTTCCAGTGGCATCCCCGGAAGGGATGCCACTGCACCGGAGACAAACAGAAGGGAGTGCTCCGGGCAGAAAGGGGGTGACTACAAGTCCGGTTTCACAGAAAATGATTAAAAACAACAAGGCATATGTCCATTCATGGTATTCCTGCACGAGTGTAATCAGATGCTGGTCTATATGTAGGAAAATATCAATGAAGAAATCCATGTGACGTATGCAGGTTTTTCATGAATGTACTGGCTTTTTCTCCTTTCAGGCAGCACAGTTCTGTGATTGGTTTATACAAGAAAGAACTATAGGTCAGCAGTTGAAATGCGGCATATTGGTTGTCTTTTGAGTGAACAATCAGCAAATACAGCTGCGGCTCTTCTCTTGACATGGCAGGCAGGTCACAATAATCTGCCAGGTATTTTTTCAAGCCTTGGAACTGTTCTTTGCTGAATGTCAGGCTTTTTTTGCATACCATGCTGCCTGTTCCTGCATAGGCCTGATAGCGGGCACGGAAAATCAGAAAATAGAATGAAATGACTGCCAGCAAGCTTCCGGCAGCGATTTTCAGGGCATTAATATTGGATTCTGAGGTGCTTTCCGGTAAGAAAAACAGACTGATACCGGCAGCCAGCAAACAAATTGAAAGGCCTATGGTGAGGAAACTGGTGCGTTTCCGTATATCCTGTGTGGGATATGACTGTGATAGATTAAATGTTTCCATGAATTTCTTGTTTTTGTAGTTGAAAATTAAAGAGAACTATTGGGTAGCCTGAAGCCCTTGCAGGGCCTGTCTGGCCGTAGCGTTTTCCGGATCAAGTTCCAGAATTTTGTTCCAGTATGCTTTAGACTTTTCATAGTCCTTTTGCAGGAAATAATAGTATCCCAGGTAACTTTCACATTCGATGAGGAGTGATTTGGACGCGTCTGCTTTCTTTTCCAGCAAGGCCAGAGCCGATTCGTAATAAGGCTTGGCCAGTCCTTCCGTACTTTCAGGGTCGGCCATGGCATTGGTGCGGGCTCTCCAGAAATAGCCCAGGTAATTGTCGGGTACACGTTGAGATACTTCTGCAAAGATTTCGTCGGCTTTCTTCAAATAAGCTTCTTTTTCGGTTTCATTGGCGGTACTGCTTCCGGCCGCTATGTAATACAGTCTTCCCATCAAGAACATGTCGCTCACCTCGGCCTTTCCTTTCAGCCCGTCCAGATACACTTGGTACAGGCGGATGGCTTCAGGGTAATTTTGCAATTTTTCGTGGGCGGCAGACGCTTCCTTGGCTATTTCCGGATGCTCATGTGCCGCATCCGCTTCGAGGGCTTTTTCAAACCATTGCATTGCCTCGTCGTTCCTCTGGTCTGCCAATGACAGACGTCCACGGTATAGAAAGTCCAGGTAGACGTAGTCGCTTCCGTCCGGACGGTCAAAAAAAGCGTCAGCAGCTTCAAGCCCTTCTTTATAGGCGGCAATTTCATACAAATCGTACATACGCAGACGTTTCAGGAGATGGTTGTCCTTGTCTGTAGCAAGCCCTTTCTCTACGGCCTTCAGTGATTGCGCATAGTCTTTGTTCAAATATAGCAGCATGGCGTAATACCCGTAGTCTTGCGCATCAGGAGTTCCTTGTTGCATGAATTCGTCGTAAGCAGATTTTGCTTTGCCATAGTACCCTGCCTGATAGTACGCATTGGCTAATTCACGGTTTACTTCCAGCAGTTCAGGATGGTTTGCCTTCAATTTTGTCAGCATGTCAATAGAGAGCTGAGGGTTCACCCCGATGTAGGCACGTGCGTATTTGTAATAGGCATCGTAGCAATCTGCATCGAACAAAATGGCCTGTTCGTAATATCCGCATGCCGTGCCTACATTTTTCTGTGCCAGGGCAATGTCACCTGCCAGCATATATACCGGAGCCGATTTGGAGTCTGTTTTCATGGCACGGTCAGCATAAACTTGTGCTTCAGCCGGGCGGTTATGATCCAGATAGGCGTTGCCTATGGCAACCAGCAAGGAGATGTTTTTCTTGTTTTTCCCCTTTAGTAACTCGCTGAATTCTTTGGCGGCTGTTTCCGGTGTTTCATTGATACCGGAAGCTATCTGTGTAATTAGCCTGTGGGTTTCAGCTGTAAGAGTTTCCTGGGCATAGCAGTATGAGGCAGAAAATATCATTCCGCTGCATACAAAGCATAAAATTTTATTTTTCATCATAAATTGCTCATTAAATTAGAAATCATCTTTTACGTTTACAATCCGGACTGGCTGTGTAGCCGGTATCAGTCCTGACTTGAGGATAATCCGTTGTCCGCGCTCTCCTGTCAGAAACGTCATCAGTCCGGTAGGGAGTGCTCCTTTGGGGTCATTGATAAGGATGTACACCTCATTCGTCAGCGGATATTGTTTTAACGCCAGATAAGCCTGATAAGGTCTGTAACTGTTTTCTGGAGTAGCTTCACTGCTTTCCGAAACCGACATGACCCTGACTCTTTGGTTGAAGGAGAGCCGTGTCGTATCTGCCTTGTTGCCTATCCAGTTGGCACCGATAATGCCAATGGCATCCGGTGTGGCAGCTACATAATCAATTACTTCTTCATTGCTTTTCCGTGCCTTTAATGAGGAAGAAAGAGGTTTCCCTTGGCAGATGGAGTCGATGACATAATGTACGGTTCCTGAGTTCGGATTGTCGAACACTACTTGCATGCGTCCCAGCCTTGACTTTGGGTTTAACTCTTTCCATTCCGTGATTTCTCCGGTGGCGATGCGCCGGAAGTCTTCCACTGTAATGAGTGAGTCGGGATTGCAATGGTGGGTAATCAGTGCGATTCCGCTGGAAGCCATTTGAATGGATTCCGGAAAGAATTTGCGTGTATGAAAAGAAATTAATTCCTTTTCTGTCAGCCGGCGGTTGGTGATTGCCAGACGTACGCTGTCTTTCAGCAACAGGTTGACAGCTTCTACCTCACTGCAATAAACCGGGGTGATTGAAGCCTCGGGAGTCAGTGCCTGATATACTTGCAGCTCTTCTTCCATGATAGGCTTGAACGATTCGTCTACGGCAATGCGGATTTCTCCCGAATACAAGGTTTCCTCTTTACCGTTTTTCCCGGAGGAATTACAAGCCGAGAACGTGAGCATGCACAACAGATATAGCATTAATTTCTTTTTCATACACTTGGTGATTACTGTAATTTAAAAACAATAGGGCAGGTATAATAAACCGGTACGTTACGGCCGTTCTGTTTCCCGGGAATCCATTGTGGCAGCGATTTTACCACGCGTATCGCTTCTTTGTCGCAATAAGGATCCAGTGAACGGATCACCTTGACATTTTCCACATGGCCTTGTGCATTGACAACAAAACGCAGAATGACTTTTCCTTGTATGCCATTCTCTTGTGCAATGACCGGATACTTCAGGTTTTTGGCTATGTATTTAAGAAGCTCTGCAGGCCCTCCCGGAAATTGTGGCATCTGTTCTACCATCATGTAAGGCTCTTCTTCTTGAGCTTCTGGTGCCTGGGTAATGACTTCCTGCAAGTCGGCAATGTCTTTTCCGTTCAGTTCGTCATTGCCTTTCACGTCGGCGATGGATATTTGTACCTTGGTCTCTGTCAGCTCATCCTGGCTCTTGAGCTCATCGTCATCGTGCACTTCCTCGTCTTTCTTGATGACCGGTGCCGTGAATTTGATGGTACTCTTGAGAGCCGGAGGGGGTGGGGCAATGGGTTCTACCTTTTTCAATGTTTCTTCTTTCACTTCCGGCTCCTCCAGGGCAGAAAGCTGTGTCACTTCCACCATTTCTTCTTTCTGTTCCGGCATAGCCATTTTGACAAGACGGGGTAAGGTGAATCCGGCAAATGCCACAACTGTGACAATAACCAGAGAGGCCGTCTGCCGTCTTCCCAGGTCACGGCGCATTTTATAGGCACCGTAATTTTTATTTCTGTCTTTGAAAATGAGTTCGCACCATTCCAAAGAAGTTAAATCAACCTTTGACATTTTTCCCTTTTTTGAAGTTATACATTCCTATCTGTCGCTTTTTGACTTAACTCACCATGAGAGAGGTAGTTGTCTATCAGGAAACGGTCGCCGTCCGTAATGTCGACAATTACGTATTTCCCTATGCTGCAAATCTGCATTTCGTCCAGCGCATCTATCAGATTCTTATAAGTCGACTTGTCCATTGCCTTAATGATGACGGTAGGAGTGTTTTTTCCCGATTTCACGCTGGCAATTTCCTTCTTACATTCCTCTTCGGTGATTTCAAGCCTTGCTTTCTTATCCTTAAGCTCACGTACTTTCTTGACTGCTTCGTAGTTTTTGCTGAGCAATAGTTTACGCAATCCGCTGGCTTCGTAGGTGGTTTCTTTTAGTGAAGCATAGTTCTTGTAGTCCGGTTCGCCTTCGTAATAATAGAGTTTTCCGTCCTCGCCCAGCAATAAAGTCAGTGCCTGAGAGGCCTTGACTTTATTCTGTTGCTCTTCGGTGATGTTTTTATCATTGGATGGCATGCTGATTTCCATTGTTTGCGGCTTGCTCAATGAAGTACACAGCATGAAAAAAGTAATCAGCAGCATATTCATGTCGACCATGGGAGTGAAATCCACGCGGATATTCATTTTTTTCTGCTTGTTACCTTTCTTTTCTTTATTGATGTTTTCTTGAATTTCAGCCATATTTCTTTTTCTTTATTCTTCCGGACCCGATTTTAAGGAGGTAATCAGATTGTATCTGTTTTCCTTGAGGTCTTGAAGAGAGTTCATCACTTTTTTTATGACCGCGTAGGGTGTTTGCTGGTCGGCCTTGATGGCAATGCGCAAGTCATGGTTCGTGGCACGTGCATTGCGCACCCATGCTTTGAACTGGTTGTCGATACTGTCACAAGGGATTCCCTGGTTTTTTAAGGTGCGGTCCTGCTGTTCTGTGCTAAGGGCCAGGAAAGATTTCATGTGGCTTATTGGTACTCCGAAAGTCTGGCACAAAGAAAATTTCTTTATTTCTTGCGGGGTAAATGAAAGCCCGTATTCCTTTCCCATTGCTTCTAATGTGGCTGCCATGTCACTTTGCTTGTCAAGACTCATAAAGATTTTTCCATCAGGGCCTACCAGGATGGACATGATGTTTGTTTCGGGTATCTTTATTTCAGAAACTGATGCGGGAGTGACAACCTGCACAGGCTCTTTTTTCACAAAACTGGCTGTCAGCATGAAAAAAGTAAGCAGCAGTACGGTTACATCGCTCATGGCTGTCATGTCGATGAACATGCTTTTCTTCTGAATTTTAGCTCTACTCATAATTGAAAATTTTAAATCAAACTTCTGTTTCTGTCTGCATGAGGAAAACCTCGGCTGGCAGAATTAATGAGTAGCTGCGAAAGTCTGTACAATGGAGAAGCCCACTTCGTCAAGGCTGTACGTCAGCTTGTCTATCTTGTTGGTGTAATAGTTATAGGAAATAACGGCCAGTGCACCGGTCAAGATACCAAATGCGGTGTTAATCAAGGCTTCAGAGATACCTGTAGACAATGCAACTGAGTCAGTACCTCCTCCGGCAGAAAGCGCGGCAAATGAACGGATCATACCGATTACGGTTCCCAGCAATCCCATCAAGGTACCTAAGGTAGTGATGGTAGCGATGATAGGCAAGTTCTGCTGCATCATGGGAAGCTCAAGTGCGGTGGCTTCTTCCAGCTCTTTTTGTATGGCAAGAATTTTCTGGTCTTTCGCCAGTTCATTGTTCTGCTCCATTTCGCGGTATTTACGGAGAGTGGAGCTCACTACATTGGCCACTGAGCCGCGCTGCTTGTCACATAATTCTTGTGCTTTCTCCATGTCTCCTTTATTCAAGGCATCTTTAATCTGCGCCACGAATTTGGAGAGCTTGCTTCTTCCGAAAGAGGCGCGAAGGGTAAAATAACGTTCTACGCTTAAGGTGAGCACAGTCAACAAAAGAGTTTGGATAACAGGCACAATGATACCTCCTTTATAGATAGTTCCCAACATGTTTCCTGGAAGCGGATGATTGTTAGGGTCATTGTTCATGAAGTTGGCCGGGTTTCCAAACACAAAATGATAAATGCAAATGGCTACGATGAAACATGCGATGATGATTAAACCTGCGGCTTCTATTCCTTTGAAAGATTGTTTTGAGTTATTCGTTTTCATAATTTAATCGTTTTATAGAGTTTTGTTTTTTTGAAAAGTTTAGACAATAAGTAACTGGCTTGCGTCAAGCATGTGAAGCAAGAAATCCATATCCACTCCGACACTTTGCAAGGGTGCCGGAGCAGTGAAAAACAACTAACCTATAAAACGGCTAAATAATGATTTTCCTCATGGCAAATACATAGTATTTGCATGAAGGAATCACACAATGAATGTTTGTTGAAGGGTAAAGGCTCTCCTTGTCCTTCAATAAACCTACCTCACGTAGGGAATGATAGAATAATAATAAACGTAAGGAAAACTTGATGTTTTGTTCATCATTGCGCATCACACGTTTATCTAGCAATTTGTTGAATGAATGGTCGTGGGTAAGCGTGCTGAACAAATCATGCGTTTTATCCAGAGTCGCATGGATAAAATGGAAGGTTTCGTCTGCATCCGTCTGGTTTGATACCGCAGATGAGGTCTGGGCATCATGGAACGCATGGTTACATGAAACAGCCCCTGCCATCTCTACTCTCATAAAGATGACCGCCAGTAACAGCATTATTTTAAATATGGTCTGTTTCATATATTCAATTTCTATTTTTACTAAAACTCCGGCAAATATAGATAATATTCTTAATCTGGGCAAAATATTGCTGGAATATTTCCTTTTAGTTTCAAGATTGAGAAGCTTGAATACCTCATGCTTTGCTATAATGACATTTCTTTTTGCTGAAATGTTCGCTGGAATGGAAACTTTCTCGCAAAAAATACTGAAAAATGCGTACCTTTGCAAAAAATACAAGAAAAGAATGAATTTTCAGAAACTGACTCCTATCGTAAACAAACCAAACGCCTGGGCTTTGAGTCCGCTGGTGATCTTTTTATGTATTTATCTGGTCACTTCTCTCCTCCTCAACGACTTCTATAAGATTCCCATCACGGTGGCCTTTATGTTTTCGTCCATTTACGCCGTGGCCATTACGAAAGGGCTGAGCCTGAACGACCGTTTGCTACAGTATTCTACAGGGGCGGCCAACAAGAACATCATGCTGATGATTTGGATTTTCATTCTGGCTGGTGCCTTTGCACAGTCGGCACAGGCGATGGGGGCTATTGATGCGACGGTAAATCTGACTTTACAGCTGCTTCCGGGCAATCTGCTGTTGGCTGGAATCTTTCTGGCATCATGTTTCATATCCCTGTCCATCGGTACCTCGGTCGGCACGATTGTAGCACTGACCCCTGTGGCTGTGGGTATTGCGGCCAAGACGGATGTCAGTGTGGTCTTCATGACGGCGATAGTCGTGGGAGGTGCCTTTTTCGGTGATAACTTGTCTTTTATTTCCGATACGACCATTGCAGCGACCCGTACGCAAGGATGTGTGATGCGCGACAAGTTCCGGGTGAATTCATTGATTGCCCTTCCGGCTGCCTTGCTGGTATTCGTGTATTATGTTATATATGGAAGCCATATTGAGGTGGTGCAGGATATTCCCCATGTAGAATGGATGAAAGTCATACCTTATATAATTGTGCTTGGAACGGCAGTGGCTGGTGTCAACGTATTGCTGGTACTGTTGCTGGGTCTGGTTTCTACGGGTATTGTGGGCATGGCATACGGTACATTCGATGTGTTCGGATGGTTTGGGGCTTTGGGTAAAGGGATGACGGGAATGGGTGAACTTATCATCATAACCCTGATGGCCGGAGGAATGCTGGAGCTGATACGTTTTAACGGAGGTGTGGATTATGTGCTGCACCGTCTGACTCAGCATGTAAGAGGAAAACGAGGAGCCGAACTAAGTATCGCCGCACTGGTGAGCCTGGCCAATATCTGTACGGCCAATAATACGATTGCCATTATCACTGTGGGCCCATTGGCAAATGACATTGCCGAACAGTTCCGGGTAGACAAACGGAAGAGTGCCAGTATTCTCGATACCTTTTCGTGTGTGATTCAGGGTATTATCCCTTATGGTGCGCAACTCTTGATTGCGGCCGAGCTTTCGGGGTTATCTCCTATCCACATCATAGGATACCTTTATTATCCCATGGCACTGGGAGTGGCGGCTGTGCTGAGCATTCTGTTGCGTTATCCTCGCCGGTATTCCTGATCAGGTTGTTTTCATCGTATTGTATAATTTTGTAATCGGATTAAAATAAGAAGATATATGCTGATTTATAATACTACTTTTCATGTAGAGATGGGTGATGCCCGTAATTTTGTGATATGGTTGAATGAATTCTACATTCCGGAAGTGGAAAATCGGTGAACTGAAAAATCCCGTATCCTGCGTATCTTGAGCCATAAGGAGCAGGACAGTGAATGCTTTTCACTCCAGTGGGAAGTGGAAGACAGCGCGACGTTGCATCGCTGGCATGTAAAGCAGGGGGCTGCCTTGAATACGGAGATGATGAAAGTGTTCAAGGATAAGGTCATCGGTTTCCCCACATTAATGGAGGTAATAAGGTGATACAGCCGGTTAAGGAAAAAATCATTCTCGGTATCGACCCGGGTACGAACATCATGGGATACGGGGTACTGAAGGTGACGGGTGTCAAACCGGAAGTGATGACACTCGGCGTCATCGACCTGCGTAAATGCGGCGACTCGTATCTGAAGCTGAAACACATTTATGAGCGCGTGCAGGGTATCATTTCTTCGTACCTTCCTGATGAACTGGCTATTGAAGCTCCGTTTTTTGGAAAGAACGTACAGTCTATGTTGAAACTGGGCCGTGCGCAGGGGTGGCTATTGTGGCAGCATTGACACGTGACATCCCCGTGACAGAATATGCCCCGCTGAAAATCAAGATGGCCATTACCGGCAACGGACAGGCCAGCAAGGAACAGGTGGCGGATATGCTGAAACGCATGCTGCACATTCCCGATTCGGAAATGGGACCTTTTATGGATGCTACGGATGCATTGGGAGCGGCTTATTGCCATTATTTGCAG
>ENA-OQDC01000378-OQDC01000378.1-human-gut-metagenome-genome-assembly--contig:-NODE-378-length-32747-cov-7.888565_pt1 | contig 32747 bp, 33 predicted proteins | sample MGYA00242770_ERZ504601 | MGnify/ENA primary metagenome ERZ504601 (study PRJEB26092, sample SAMD00036305) | human gut metagenome | host: Homo sapiens | study: EMG produced TPA metagenomics assembly of...
GTTTAATTCTTAATGGATCATATGTCGAACTGGGTACTCAGACATGATATTATGTATTGGTTTAGAAAGATGATGATGCTTTCTATAGAAGTAGAGGAAAATGATCATAAATGGATGTGTCAGTATGATAAAGTTGGAAATTTGATTTCAGAAAGTCAGGGACCTTTATCTGAAAGAGATTCATTTCTTACAAAAAAATTTGAGTATATATCGGCAGAAAGATTAGGACCTCGCCGTTATTATGACACGATAGAAAATGAAAACTCTTTGCATTCGGAAATTGGAGTGAAAGGTGAAAAAACCGCAGTATGCTTGTATGAGAAAGGGAGTGATGTAAAAGTTTATCCAAATATGAAGCATAGTTCAGAAACAAGTGAACGACTTGAATTGCAGATAAATGCGTGGTTATCAGAAATCTCGCCAAACATAAAGGTAAATGTAATTCCTTATTTAGATGTGAATTTAATGGGAGTGAGATATTCGACAAGTAACAGTTTAGGAGAAGAGTCTACAAATGCATTAAACATGGGATTTGGAGTTTCATATTCGTTACCTATTATTGTTGCATTATTAAGTGCAAGGGAGGGAGACATACTTGTGCTTGAGAATCCAGAAGCACATTTACATCCACGTGGTCAGAGAAAAATTGGTGAATTAGTTGCTTTAGCTGCTGCTAATGGTGTCCAAATTTTTATGGAAACACATAGCGATCATGTTTTAAATGGAATTCGATTAAGTGTTCGCAATAAAAAAATATCATCTGATAAGGTAAAAATAAACTATTTTTATGAATATTTATCAGAAGAAGGAATTCAAAAACATGAAAAAACATCTCCGGAGATTTTAGAAGATGGCAGTTTATCGAATTGGCCGGAGGGATTTTTTGATGAGTGGGATAAAGCAATTGATGAATTATTTTAAGAGGAATATAAATGGTATTTAATGAGATTTCTTTGAAACAACAGGTTGCAAAATTACCATTAACTGAGCAATTTTCGGGCTTTTTAAAAGTGTGTCAAGAATTGAAACATAGGAATAAGGACAATGACTTCTATTATACGGATGAATTAATGACAGAAGAAATTGCTAATGAATATACGATACATGATTGGTTGAAAGATCGAAATGTGCCTCAAAAAGATAAGCAGTTTTTTAGATCTCTGATTCAGAGAGGACATAGAATAGAAACAGGAGATTTCCTTGAGAGTGAACTGATTGTAGAACTAGAAAATGAAGGTTCTATTTCTGCTAAGGGTGCTTTAATGGCATATGAATGGGATAGCTACATAGTTAGTTTGTTATCATCTGAATTATGGGAAAAGGAATGGATGGAGGGAAAATATGTATCCATTAATGACGAAGAAGATGAAGCAGTCAAAGTAAGAAATTGTGGGATTTTGGATCATGTAGATCAATTGATTACAAGTGAAAGGGAACGACAGTCATTAATTATTTCTTCAGGAGCTGAGCTATGGGAAAAAAGAGAACAATTATATCCACATTTAATTTTTTGCAAAGAGGTGAAAAGGCAATTAGAAGAAGCTCGTGTTTCAATACAAATTCAAACTATCATGAAAAGAATTCAGATTTTAGAGGATTATTTCGCAACATATGAAGGAGTGTTTGATAAAAATGAAGTTGGTTTTGGATGCAGGACAGAATCCGAGTCGGTGAAGAAAGATAAAGAATTAAATGAGTATAGAAAATTTGTAACACCATATGGAAAAGAAGAATATTTTTATTGGCATATAAGTTTTCCGGGAAATTATCCAGGCAGAATACATTTTTTACCAGACCCGGAACATAGAGTGGGGATTGTTGGATATATAGGAAAGCATTTGCCAACCTCCAAATTTTCGACCATTTAATGTAGCAATTATGTTACATCCTCCCCACCTATTTTGTGACAATTATATAACGTCCTCTATACAGAAATATGCGGTTTTAAGCCATTTTCGTGGCAAAAAAGCCGCATATTTTTTGTAGCAATGACTTGACATCCTCGGGAGCCTTATGTACAGCACAAAGTATCCCTAATATGTGAAAGTAAATGTTGGGTAAAGAGTGAAGATTTTCATTCATCCGGGTTTGTTTCATTCATTGCGGAATCAATATACATGCACAATACCCCGGATGCGGCTGAAAGCAATAAATAGTCAGGTCTTTCCCGATTTCCGGACTGTAAATAAAATATATGCAGAACCATCAAATCAAAAAGAGTGGGGCATGTATATGACTGGTGATATATTTTTCAGCTACAGCAAAGTGTACAAAAACAAATAGACAAAAATATGAAATATGTCTAATTTGTTCCTCGATTTTCTATGAGAAAAAGAGTAAAACATAGGTAAATCAAAAAAGAGAGAAATGCATTGATTAGGACAGGTCACAAGAAGTAACCGGATTACAGAGAGCCGCAGATGATGAGACACGGCAGAAGGTATTTTGTGATATCACCAGGGAGCATCCCACTGAATATTAAAGTAAGCCGGGACGTAGTCTTCACGTTACAGAAGAAGCTGTTTATACTGACAGTAGTAAGAGGTATATCAGATGTGAGATGACTCCCACCTCTGTAGGTGGTGAGCAACAAAATTATATCAGTGGTGGGATTCAATCTCCCATCTGATATAGCCTCCGGCAGGATTGCAGAGATGCACAGAAGAATATGTCATGCATTGCATGACGTGCATCTCGCAGCAAGAATGCCGAGGGCATTCTTGAATTAGTAATAGATAGGACAACGCAAAGTGGTACCGCGGAAATTTCGCCTTTTTAGTAATAGATAGGACAACGCAAAGTGGTACCGCGGAAATTTCGCCTTTGTTATCCAAATGGATAGCAGAGGCGTTTTTTATATACAAAATATAAGAGAAAGAAGAGGACAAGATTATGAGTGGAATCTTAATGATGGTAATAGCCATTGTAGTGCTCGGAGGAGCATATCTTCTGTATGGCCGTTATCTTCAGAACAAACGGGGAATTGATCCCAAAGCTAAAACACCAGCATATGAGCTGGAAGACGGAGTTGATTATGTACCAGCTGATACAAATGTAGTATTTGGGCATCAGTTTGCGTCTATTGCAGGAGCCGGCCCGATTAACGGACCTATTCAGGCTGCAATTTTCGGATGGCTTCCTGTTTTACTCTGGATTCCGATGGTACTTATGATGGCAGTAACATTTACAGCACTTGGTATGACAATTACAAAACTTTCAGGAGCTCTGTTCACAACAGGCCTGGATATGGGAAATACCTTACAGCTCATTTTTGCGATATTACTATTGATACTTGGTGTACTGGTAGCAATTCAGGGTGTTAAGAAACTGTTTGAAAAACAGAAAGCTTAACAAATAAGATTCTGGTCAGTAGCACTTGGAGAAGCAAATACGTTTATATAGTTAATGACTTTTCATTAAAAGTCAATGTGCTTTTAGAAAAAAATATGCCCCATATACCACAAGGTGATATATGGGGTATATTTATGCTAAAAAGCAAGAATTCCGAGATGTTCCAGAAGAATTTTGACGCCCAGAAGAACCAGGATCAGACCACCGATAAATTCTGCTTTGCTTTTATATTTGCTTCCGAAGAAGTTGCCAACGATAACTCCGATGATAGAGAGTACAAAGGTTGTGATACCAATAATACTAATTGCTTCAATGATCGGAGTATTAAGAAAAGCAAACGTGATGCCGACTGCGAGCGCGTCGATGCTTGTTGCAACAGCAAGAACAAGCATGTTTTTGTGATCAATCGGAGCATCTGTGACTTCGACGATTTCTTCTTCATTCCATTCACGGACGGCTTCAATTATCATTTTGCCGCCGATGAAACCAAGAAGGATAAATGCGATCCAGTGGTCAATGCTGGTGATGTACTTCTGGAACTGGCTGCCAAGAAGCCAGCCGATGAGCGGCATAAGTGCCTGAAATCCTCCAAAATACAATCCGATAATAACGGCCTGTTTTTTGTTAAGTTTTCTCATTCCGAGACCCTTACAGACTGAAACTGCAAAGGCATCCATGGAAAGTCCGACACCCAGCAGAAATAATTCAATAAAAATTGCCATAATAATCTCCTTTTCTTTTCTGAAAGTATGTAAGCATACAAAAAACTCACGTATGCAACAAAACAATACAGACAAATGTCTGTATGTGATATTGCATACATGAGTCTCATTCATTAAGATTTGCCAGGTACAGGTACCAGTATGTTGACAAATCACACATTCGTGCAAACTACTCCCTCACGTAAGTTTGTGTTAAGTTTTTCCAACTATAACAAATGCGAGGACGCCTGTCAATAATTTTTTTCATTAACAGCTACGTGTATTTCATTAGCAGCTGTGCGCGAAATGTTTTCCTTTTGGCAGAAACGCGTTATAATATTAAGTAATATAAGCATTTTTTATTAAGAAATTAAGTTTTCAGTGGAGGATAATTTCAGGGATGAAAGCAATTGGAATTGATATTGGAACAACTACGATCAGCGGAGTGGTTGTTGAAGTTGATGAAAGAAGACATTCAACTGTAATAGAGGCAAAGACAATACAAAATGGAAGTTTTATTAGAACTTCTAATGAGTGGGAACGAATCCAGAATGCAGAAAAGATTATCCAAAAGGTAAAGGTAGTCGTCGATGAGTTTATTGATAAATATCCGGATGCACACAATATTGGTCTGACCGGACAGATGCATGGAATTGTCTATCTGAATGCTGAGGGGAGAAGTGTAAGTCCACTGTATACATGGCAGGATGGACGTGGGAATATCTGTGATGATAAAACAGGAAAAAGTCTCTTAAAAGAGATCGAAGAGAAATGTCAGTACAAGGCTGCTTCTGGTTATGGACTTATCACACATTTATATAATGAAAAACATCATCTGGTTCCGATAGAGGCGAATACATTCTGTACAATCATGGATTATCTTGGAATGTGTCTGACAAAGAGAACCCATCCACTCGTACACGTCAGCAATGCTGACAGTTTTGGATTTTTTGATGTGCAGAAAAAGTGTTTTGAAACGGACTGGTTGAATAAAATTAGAATGGACACTATAAGACTGCCGGAAATTTGTGAAGATATGGAAGTGCTGGGAATGTATAAGGATATTCCGGTAACAGTAGCAATCGGTGATAATCAGGCCAGCTTTCTGGGGGCAGCAGGCAGCGAAAATAATACATTACTGGTGAATATGGGAACAGGAGGACAGATTTCAGTTCTGACAGATCAGTATTTTGAGACGGAGGGAATCGAAGCGCGTCCATTTCTTGGGGGAAAATATCTTCTGGTTGGAGCTTCCCTGTGTGGTGGTAAAGCATATGCATTGCTTGAGAATTTTTTCAGGTCATTTATGAAGGAGGCAACCGGACAGGATATACCATTGTATGAAATATTGGGAAGACTTGCAGAAAAAGGAATGGACGCCTCAAGTAGTAGTATGAAAGTGCAGACAACTTTTGATGGAACCAGAACAGATTCAGGGCTCCGTGGGGAAATCAGAAATATTTCATCAGATAATTTCACACCGGAATTCCTGACATATGGTGTACTGGAAGGCATGATCCGGGAACTTTATGATATGTTTGTTCAGATTGAAAAAGGCACGGAGATAAAGATTGTTCAGATGATCGGATCTGGTAATGGGTTCAGAAAAAACAAAGTGCTTTGTGAGATAGCTGAGAAAATGTTCGGGATGAAACTGACTTTATCAGAGTGCAAAGAAGAGGCCGCAACTGGTGCAGCAATCAGCGGTTGCTTATAATAATTCTATCAAAACAATTTAATGATTCCTAGATTTGTAGTAATATATAATCAAAAGGATAAAAGCAAAGTGAGGGAACAAAATGCCAGGATATTTGATCAAAGACACAACAGTTGAGGAGCGTAAAAAGATCGTAGAGGAATCACTGGGTAATATTTCAGCAGATTGTGACGGATGCATGTCAGGTCTTGCGGAGATGTACCAGGATTATATCGAGGGAAAAAGAGAAATCCGCGATATCAATATGGAATTCAATGCTCGTTATGTCAGAGGAGACATGGACAAAGAGGAGCGAAGAAGCTGTCCGATGTGATTTGAGCCGTATAGGCAGAATTCTTATTCTAAAATGTGGACTGTGGGGAAATCGTGATGAAGAAAAATTAATTAAGCCGTTTGCAATACTGCTGGCAGTCTTTCTGGGATTACTGGAGGTGGGATGGCGTTTTTTTAACATGGTGGTCTGCTGCAAAAGAGGTAGAGCACAAAAAGGGTAAAGAAAGAAATGGTTTGACTATCTCATATCAGGGAAAATCATCCCAGGAATGGTTATGCAAGAGTATATAATGAGAGTAAGGCCTGGTGTCTTGAACAGAAGATGCAGGACTGTTATATCAAAAGCATTGACGGATTAAAACTGCATGCATTATATCTGCCGGCAGAAGATGCAAAACGGATTGTTATATTAAGCCATGGATATCGCGGCAGCCGATTTGGCACATTGTCATTTATGGCAAAATATCTGCATGAGCATCAGTGTGATGTCCTGTTTATAGAACATCGCTGCTGCGGTGACAGCGAGGGAAAATATATCACCTTTGGAGCAAAGGAACAATGGGATGTGCAGCAATGGGCAGTCTATGTATCTGAACGAAACAAAGAGAAGCTTCCGATTTATCTGTACGGACAGTCCATGGGGGCAGCTGCTGTACTGATGGCATCAGGACATATGCTCCCGGCGGAGGTAAAAGGCCTGATCGCGGACTGCGGTTTTCAGTCTATGGAAGGACAGACGCGAGATATGGCAGCTAACTGGTTCCATCTGCATCATATCCCACTGCTTCTGATAGAACTGGACTGGTTCTGTTCTCTTCTGGCAGGATTTCATATGAAAGATGCAGACACTGCCGAAGCCATGAAAAAAAATACAAGACCGGTTCTCTTTTTCCATGGAGAGAAGGACACCTATGTGTATCCAAATAACTCTTTTCAGAATTATATGCTCTGCAGGGCAGAGAAGGAACTGGTGATCATACCGGGAGCACGGCACCTGTGCTGCGCTTATGTAGATCCGGAACTATATCAGCACAAGATGATGGAATTCTTTGAAAAATACGATTAAACTGAGATAAAAAATCCTGACCGGGATTTATCAGACATAGTACATAACAGGAAAAATATCTTTAATCTGTTATGTTAAATGCATGATAAGTCCCGGTCAATTTTTTGTAAAGTGTTCATTAAGTCTTTGGGGTACTGGTATTTCCTGCGAAGGTATGATATTTTTGCACCTGAAGCATATATACAATGTTTTCTGTCTCGGATAAAGAGGAAAACCGGGACAATGGAGGTTATCTATTATATGAGAAATTATTATCCTTTGACGGCAGCTCAGAAGATGCATCATAACTGGATCATGGATTATGGTACACAGCAGGTATCTGGCGTAAGTGTTGTGGCTTCTGTACAGGCAGAACTGGATTTTGGATTATTAAAAAAATGTATTCAGATGGAAACAGAGCGTTCAGGCTGTACCAGAGTCCGTTTTACAAAGCCGGATAAAGATGGAAATGTAAAACAGTATATAGAGAAGCAGGATTCGCGAGATATTGAGCTGAAGGATCTGTCGGGAATGGAAAGTCTGGCAAAGGCAGATGAGCTGATGCAGCAGTGGGCTTATGAAACATTTGACGGAGATAATATCCCGATGTGTGAATTTATTATGCTGAAGCTCCCGGAAGGATACAATGGTTTCTTTTTACATATGGATCACAGACTGATCGATTCCTGTGGGCTTGTAGTTATGATTGAAGACCTGTTCCAATTATATACGCATTACAGATATGGAACAGCCTGCCCGCAAGAGCTGGTAGATTTTGAAACAGTCCTGAAAAAAGATCTGGAAAAAGCGGGCAATGAAAAGCGTTTTGCAAAAGACAAAAAATTCTGGGATGACCAGCTGGATGCATTGGGCGAGCCGTTATATTCTGATATACAGGGATCAACCGTATTAGAGGAAGCAAGAAAACGTCATGGAAATCCGAAACTTCGTGCTTCTGATATTGAGATGAAGGAGCTGTTTGTTGCAGTAAAGGATTATCATCTGGAACCTTATGCAACACAGAACCTGATGGATTTCTGTATGAATCATCAGCTCTCTATGACGAATCTGCTTCTGCTTGGTATTCGTACTTATCTGTCAAAAGTAAATAATGGACAGGAAGATATTACGATCCAGAATTTTATATCCAGACGTTCTACCCATGAAGAATGGACTTCTGGAGGAAGTCGAACCATTATGTTCCCGTGCAGAACAGTGATCTCACCGGAAACAGATTTTCTTTCGGCAGCTTATGAAATCCAAAATATGCAGAATCGAATTTATATGCACAGCAATTATGATCCGGCATTTATTGTGGATGAGATGAGAAAAAGATATCATACACCGGAGCATACCAGTTATGAAAGCTGCTATCTGACCTATCAGCCAATGCCGGTGAAGGTGGAGAATGAAATGCTTGGAACCATACGCCAGCATGCCAAATGGTTTGCAAACGGTGCCGCAACCAAAAAAATGTATCTGACTGTATCGCATACTGAGGATGGTGGCATGAACTTCTCCTATCATTATCAGACTGCTCATCTGGAAGAGCATGACATGGAACTGCTTTATTATTATATGATGCGTATTCTTTTTAAGGGGATCGCAGAGCCGGATATGAGCATCGGCGAGATTATGGAACAGGTATAGAAATCAAAAATAACAGGAGGATATGAGATGAATCAGGAAATGGAATTTAAAAATATTGTAGCGCAGTACAGCAGAGTGAAACCGGAAGAGATGACGGGTGAAATGAGATTCCGTGAAGATCTGGGATTTACTTCTCTGGATTTCATGTCTTTTCTGGGAGAGCTTGAGGATACCTTTGACATTGAACTTGAGGAAACCGAAGTGACCCAAATTACAACTCTTGAGGAGGCGCTTAAGCTTCTGGAGGAGCTTCAGTAAGAATGAAGCTGTTGTCCGCAGAAAAGTGAAGGAGGAGAAAGACATGCTGATCAGGGAGATATTAGAAGAAAGTGTACAGAAATTTGGCGAAGTCAAAGCAGTAAAATGGCTTAACAGGAAAGAAGTTCTGGAGAGAAGTTACAGCGAAATGTTGAGAAACGTGATTTCCATCAGAAAAGGACTTCTTGCAGAAGACTTTGCGGGAAAGCATATTGCATTGATCGGAACCAGCTCTGTAGAATGGATCGAAAGTTATCTGGGAATTATTACAGGATGTACTACAGCGGTGCCGCTGGATGCAGCTCTCCCATGTGAAGAACTGATCGATCTGATAAACCGATCCGATTCCGAAGCACTCTTCTTAAGTCCGAAACACAGACCATATCTGGAAGCGTTCCTTGCAAACTGTCCGAAACTCCAGAAAGTATGGATGCTCCAGGAAGAGGTGGAGGATGTACCTTCAGGTGTATACAGTATCAATGAGCTGAGAAACACGGGAATTAGTGCATCGGCAGATGCTTCCTGTCCGGCAGCAGAAGATATTGCGACGATTATCTTTACTTCCGGAACGACAGGAAAGAGCAAAGGGGTTATGCTGACACAGAATAATCTGGCATCCAATGTTGAGGCAGTTAAGATTTCAGCAGAACCCGGAACTGCCATGCTCAGTGTACTTCCAATCCATCATGCATTCTGTCTTGTCATGGACTGGCTGAAAGGTTTCTCTCAGGGAGCAACTATCTGTATTAATGACTCTCTGCTTCATATGGTCAGAAATATGAGTATTTTTAAACCCGATATCATGCTCATGGTTCCGATGATGATTGAAACAATTTATAAGAGACTGTCAGCAGCTGATCCACAAATCCCGAAGGCAGTTCTTGCAGAAAAAGTTTTCGGTGGAAAACTGCAGACGATTTTTACCGGTGGCGCACATCTGGATCCGTACTATATTGACCGTTTTGCAGAGTATGGTGTTCAGATTCTGGAAGGATATGGCATGTCAGAATGTTCTCCTGTTATCAGTAATAATACACCGGAAAATCATAAGCCGGGTTCTATTGGAAGACCACTTGAGAATGTGGAGATAAGATTTGAAAACGGTGAGATTCTGGTAAAAGGCACAAGTGTTATGAAAGGGTATTATCAGATGCCGGACGAGACAGCTGAAACACTGAAAGATGGCTGGCTGCATACTGGCGATAAGGGTTATATGGATGAAGATGGATACCTCTTTATTAATGGCCGTGTAAAAAATCTGATCATTCTCTCCAATGGAGAAAATATATCTCCTGAGGAAATCGAGAACAAGCTTGCATTGAATCCGCTTGTGGGTGAGGTTATTGTAACAGGTGAGGACAATGGTCTTACAGCCCGAATTTATCCGGAACAGGCAGTTGTGGAGGCAAAGGTACTGGATACGGAGATGATTCGTTCACAGCTTCAGGAATTTCTGGATGAATACAATAAAAATCAGCCGACCTATCGTCGTATTACAGGCCTGGTGATCCGGAAAAATCCGTTTATACGCAGCACGACAAAGAAAATCAGGAGACAGGATGTCCTGATTGACGAGCCACAGGCATAATAAAAACCCGTTTGAGTGATTCATTCACAGCGGTTTTTATTATGTATGTTTATATGCAGGGCATTCAGGATAAAAGAGGCAGCATGCCAGACAGGAAAATCTGCGTCAGAATCCCTGCAATGACTTCTGGTGCAAGATCAAAATTATCCCTTGTCCATTTGTGAAGGACACCGATCGTACTGCCAATCGCACAGGTGATCACGTAAGATATTTCCTCTTTTGTATGCCTGCCGGGTCTGGCACTGGAGGTAGTAGCGGTGACATAGTGATGAAGCATAGTCAGCATTTTTTCAAAGAGATCATTTCCATGAGGCGTACTCAGAAGACTGGAAAGAAAAGGATTTTCCATTGTATAACGGCAGATCGTCAGAAAATAGGACTGACAGATATCGTGGTCATTTTCAGGATGAAATTTTTCCATTATGGAAAAAACATCATGGATCGTCTTTTCTTCAACAGCAGATACAAGAGAGGGGATGTCCTGATAATGATTATAAAAAGTGCTTCTCGCGATACCGGCTGTTTTTGTGATATCGGATACAGTGATCTGGTCAGTAGTTTTTTTCTTTACAGTTTAAAAAAAGCACCCAGAATAGCTTCATCCGCTACAGAATATCTTTCATCAGAAACTGGATTTTGCATAGTCACGATTCCCTCCCACATCTTATCAATAAATATAATAAAGTATAACACAAATCCAATAGTATAAGAACAAGAAAAAACAGTAACAAGCAGTTTACGCTTCTGGTAAAAAAATAACGATAATGTTTAGAAAATAACAAGATTTTGGGGCCTGTAGAAATTAAAATTTATAAAAAAAAGCCAATCTTTTTGATAAAAATATACAATAATATCTGGATAAAATGAGTGCTTTGTGCTACATTTATATAGACAGTAATTATAGAACCAGATTATCAGATTTTTATTGTTTTTTCTTAACAGTGCAGAGGAGGAAAAGAAGGATAAAAGGCGATAAGTATACAGGTTCAAATATTTCATAAGGAAGGTGAGCAATTGGAAAACTATACTAAGTACAAGCTGAAAAGCAGTGATGAACTTACATCAGTGCTGAACGGCAGGGACAACCTGTTTGTGATTGCCTGCAACAAGTGTTTCAAAGAGTTTGAAACTGTTGACGAACCAGATTGCGGAGAGTTCCTGAAATTTGCTGCGGAGCAGGGAAAAAACGTCACGGGCAGTGCAAAGTTTGATTTCTTATGCAATAAAATGCACACAGAAAGAAAATTACAGGATCTGATTCCAGAAGGTACAGAGAATGTAGTAGTAATTTCCTGTGGTCTTGGTATTCAGACTGTTGCGGATCTGGCTGGCAAACCGGTCATTGCCGCAAGCAATACCCTTAACTACAGAGGCCATCATGGTATGGCACTTACAAAGAAGAGCTGTGATGCTTGTGCACAGTGCTATCTGAACATTACCGGAGGCGTCTGTCCTATCGTTGACTGTTCAAAAAGTCTTGTAAATGGACAGTGCGGCGGAGCAAAGAACGGAAAATGCGAAGTGGATCCGAACAAGGATTGTGCATGGGAAAAAATCTATCAGAGACTGGCAAAACAGGGACGTCTGGAAGAATTTCTCAATCAGCCGGTACAGGTTCGTGATTTCTCCAAAGTTAATTTCAAGGTCATCAATGACTATGTGAAATCTATCAGAGAAGACAGACTGAACGGATATTACGGCGGTGTTCATCCATCAGAACACAAGGAATTCAGTGAACATGTTGATCTGAAGAAATTCCCGGATCCGAAGACTGTTGTAATTTCCATGTCACAGCATCTGGGAGCTCCGGCTAACCCGATCGTTCAGGTTGGCGATACCGTAAAAGTTGGTCAGAAGATTGGTGAAGCTGCCGGATTCATCAGTGCTCCGGTACACTCCAGTGTAAGCGGAACTGTAGTTGCCGTTGAACCTCGTATGCATGGTACAAGAGGCAGTGAAGTAATGGCTGTTGTTATTGAATCGGATGGAAAAAATACTCTGCATGAATCCGTACAGCCACATAAATCATTAGATGAACTGACCCCAGATGAAATCATTGACATTGTAAAAGAAGCAGGAATCGTTGGTATGGGTGGTGCAGGTTTCCCAACCTGTGTCAAACTGAAACCAGCCAAACCAGTTGATACGATTCTTCTCAATGGATGCGAATGTGAACCATATTTAACAGCAGACCACAAGGTTCTTCTTGAGTTCGCAGATGATATCATTTTTGGTCTGAAAGCAATCCTCAAGACGACAGGTGCCGAGAAGGGTATCATCGTTATCGAAGATAATAAACCAGATGCTATCGAATTAATGAAAGAAAAAGTTGCTGATATTGGAAATATGGAAGTCTTTGTTGCACGGACCAAATATCCACAGGGTGCTGAAAAAACTCTCATTAAACGTGTCATGGGCAGAAAGGTTCCAAGTGGCGGTCTCCCGGCTGATGTTGGAGTTATCGTAGATAATATCAGTACGGTAAAGGCAATTTCCGATGCAATCCAGAAAGGCATGCCTTTGATCGAGCGTGTTACAACAATAACAGGTGAAAAGATCAAGAATCCTGGCAACTTTATCATCAAAATTGGTACAAGTGTAAAAGATCTGATCGATTATTGCGGTGGATTTACAGATGATGATGTACTGGTTAAGATGGGCGGACCAATGATGGGATTCCCTCTGAACACGCTGGATGTTCCTATGATGAAGGGCTCCAACGGTATCATCGCTATTGATACAGATGAGACAAAAGAGCAGCCATGTATCAAATGCGGACGTTGCGTAGATGTCTGTCCGATGGAACTCTCTCCGCTGTATTTCGTGAAATATGCAAAAGAAGAGAACTGGCAGGGCATGAAAGACATGAACGTTATGGATTGTGTTGAGTGTAGATGCTGCCAGTATATCTGTTCTTCAAAGATTCCGATCATTAACAGTATCAAAGCCGGAAAAAATGCAGTAAGGGGGATGAAGTGATATGTTGATTACCCAGTTAAAAGCAAAAGAAACCATCACATCACTGACAGCTGGAAAGAAAGTTTTTATCATTAACTGCCACGGATGTAAAGAAGTTCGTTTTCCGGAAAAAGAAGCTGTTGAACTTCAGAAAGAGCTTGCTGCTGAGGGAACGGTAACAGGAATCATGACAACGGATTACATTTGTAATCCGGAAAATCTGGAACTTCGCCTTAAGAAACATATGAGTAAGATCCAGGAAGCAGATCTGGTTCTGGTATTCTCCTGTGGTGTTGGTGTACAGACAGTTGCCGAATATCTGGATGACAAGATGGTCTGCGCAGCCTGTGATACATACCCGGTACCAGGTTTCCAGGGTGTGACACCATTAGAGTACAAATGTGACCAGTGTGGCGAATGTTATCTGAACCTGACAGGTGGAATCTGTCCGATCACAGCATGTTCCAAGAGCCTTGTTAACGGTCAGTGCGGTGGTTCCAAGAATGGAAAATGTGAAGTAGACAGTGAGATGGAATGTGGATGGGAACGCATCTACAGACGCCTGAAAGAAATCGGACGCCTTGACGCACTGAAATGCCCGACACAGATTCATAATTTTGCGACAGATGATGAAGTAAAATAATTAAAATGTCTGGTAACTATTTAGTTACGAAGCCTGATAAATTATAATATTATAATGATTGGAGCAATGTACAATGAAAATGAAAGAATTATTCGACCGTGGTGAATTTGTAGTTTCAGCAGAAGTAGGACCGCCGAAAGGAATTCATGTAGATGAACTGGTAGAGGAAGCCAAAACATATCTCAAAGATGTCCATGCAGTTAACGTAACAGATAACCAGTCTTCTGTTATGCGTCTTGGCTCTCTTGCAATGTGTAAAGTTCTTAAAGATGCAGGAATGGATCCGATCTTCCAGCTTGCATGCCGTGACAGAAACCGTATTGCTCTGGAATCTGATCTTTTAAGTGCTGCAATGTTTGGTATTGAGAACATTCTCTGCCTGACAGGTGACCATACAAAGATGGGTGACCATCCGCAGGCAAAACCGGTATTCGACCTTGATTCCGTATCTCTTCTTCATACAGTAAAACTTCTGGAGTCAGGTGTAGACCTTGGTGGAAACGAACTGGTTGGTGAACCGCCGAAATTCTCCAAAGGTGCTGTAGTATCTCCATGCAGTGATTCCGTTGATGCACAGCTTGCAAAAATGGAAAGAAAAGTTGCTGCAGGTGCAGATTACTTCCAGACACAGGCTGTATTTGAGCCGGAGAAATTCATCAAGTTCATGGAAAAAGCAAAACAGTTCGGTAAACCGGTACAGGTTGGTATCATCATTCCGAAGTCAGTTGGAATGGTAAGATTCATGAACAATAACGTTGCCGGTATTCATGTTCCGGACGAAATGATCGAAGAACTGAAAGCAGACAAAGAAAAGACAAAAGCAGGTATCACAGGTGTTGAGATCGCCGCGCGCATTATCAAAGAGTGCAAGCCATACTGTCAGGGTGTACATATCATGGCACTTGGCTGGGAATCCAAGATTCCGGATCTGCTGAAACTGGCTGAGATCTAAAAAAGTATATATAGTCTGAAATAAAATGACAGGTGTCTGTCTTTGGTGAGAACCAGAGGCAGGCACCTGTTTTATGTCTGTATATCAGCATTTGAACCGGAAAACACTCTGTGCTGCGGTTACTCTGCTGCTGTTTATACGGTATGGATAAATTGATCAACAAAGTGCAAAGCGGCTCCGATAGCCGGAGTGTACTGGCCGTTTGTGCCGACAAGAATCTGACCCTCATCCAGTTTAAATGGTGCAGTCAAATTAATATGCTCTGTCAGATAAGAAAGATCCTCGTCAGTAAAATAAGGAGCCAGGTAGCCGCTGATAATAATAGGAGCATCAACGATCAGATTCAGATTTTTCATAGCGAAAGCCAGATGATTGAGATAATCTTCCCAGACTTGAATAAGCTGGGAGGATTTTTTTTCGCGTAAAAGTGGAAAAAATTCTTTGATCGTCATACCGGCAGCCTGCTCCAGAGAATCAACAGAACAGTAGGTTTCCAGACAGCCGCGGTTTCCACAATAACAAAGAGGGCCATCCGGATTAATACACATATGTTCAAGGGTTCCGCTGTGCATGGAATTTCCCTGATGAATCTGATGATTTGTAATGATCGCACCGCCAAGGTTTCTGTTCAGCAGAAAGACAACGGCACTGTCGAGTTCCGGATGATTCCACAATTCCAGGAAAGCAGCTGATTTTGAATCATGTTCCAGGTAGCACGGATAAGGAAGGCGTCGAGTAAATTCTTCCAGTTTCATTCCGGTATTATTCATAATAGTTCCATACGTTACAGTAGTATGATCTGGAGATGTAATGCCCTGTGTGGCAATTGAGATTCCAAGTACTTTTTCTTCCGTATACTGATTTGATGCTGTGAATTCCCGGATAGTTTCTGCAATCTGTTCATAGTAAGCGGAGGTGTTGGAGTATGGAACCGAAAACGTATCTGTGAAAATGGCATTTCCGTAAAGATCCACCGCAGTGAGATGGAACATGTTTTTTAAAATGCCGATACCAATGGAAATCTTAAAATCAGGCACAATCTGGATCGCCTGAGCTTTTCTTCCACCAGTTGAATCAAAATATCCATTTCTTTCAATCAAACCTTCCTGCTCCAGCAGATTCAGATTCTGGCTGACTGTGGATAAGCCCATCTGAAGATCTGAAACAATCTGCAGTTTGGAGGTTACTTTGCTTTTATAGATATATTGATAAACTTTTGATTTGTTTATTTTTTTAAGACTGATATTTGTTAATCCTTTTTCGCTCATAAGATACTCCTGATAGTATTGCAAGATAAAATTACGTTCAACATTTATTGTAGTATAACACAGAAGAAAAAGCAATCAATATTAGAATATGGTAAAAGTGCATAAAATACATTCTTAAATATTATAATTATTGTCAATAGATTTTTGAAATAATGAGATATATACTTAACTTACACGTAAGATATAAGCGTAAGTTAAAAGCATAAGAAACGGATCAGGAATATAAGCTAAAAACAAGGAGGATGCAACATGAAATTATCAGTTAATGGAATTAAAAATCACGAAGAATGGGAAAAAGCAGGAATCATGCTTCCTGGCTATGATGTGGAAGGCGTGAGTGCAAAAGCAAAAGAAGCACCGGTATGGGTACATTTTGGAATCGGAAATATTTTCCGAGTGTTTATAGGTGGTATTGCGGACGGACTTCTTGAGGAAGGTGTACTTGACAGGGGGCTTACCTGTGTGGAGACATTCGATTATGATGTAGTCGATAAAATCTATAAACCATATGATAACCTTGGGCTGAGCGTTATCCTTCATGGAGATGGAAGACGAGATTATAAAGTACTTGGATCACTTGCAGAAGCTGTAAAGGCTCAGAATTCTGATGCTGAACAGTGGAAGCGTCTTAAAGAAATTTTCAGAAGCAGTTCTCTGCAGATGGTTTCCTTCACAATTACTGAGAAAGGTTATGCGCTCCAGAAAGCTGACGGTACATATTTCCCGTTTGTACAGGCTGATATTCAGAATGGACCGGACAAAGCAACAGGTGCCATGGCGGTTCTGGTAGCTATGTTATTTGAGAGATACAAGGCAGGCAGATTTCCTATTGCGCTGGTTTCTATGGACAATTGCTCACAGAATGGAGCAAGACTTCGAGAATCCGTACTGAAAATGACTGAAGAATGGAAGAATGCCGGTTTTGTAGATGATGGATTTGTAAACTATATAAGCGATGAAAAAGTAGTTGCTTTTCCATGGACTATGATCGACAAGATCACACCTCGTCCGAGTGAGCAAATTGCTGCAGATCTGGAAAAGCTGGGTGTGGAAGATATGCAGCCGGTCATCACAAGTAAAAAAACATACATCGCACCATTTGTAAATGCGGAAAAACCGCAGTATCTTGTGATCGAAGACAGCTTTCCGAATGGACGCCCGGCACTGGAAAAAGGATTTGGTGTATACATGGCTGACAGAAATACAGTAAATATGTCTGAACGAATGAAAGTTACTGTTTGTCTGAATCCGGTACATTCTGCGACTGGTCCGCTTGGTGTTGTACTTGGTTATGATCTGTTTGCACATATGCTGAATACGAACGAAGATATGATGAAGATGGCACGTATGGTGGCTTATGATGAAGGTCTTCCGGTGGTTGCAGATCCTGGAATCCTTTCACCACAGGTCTTTGTAGATGAACTGTTTAATGATCGTTTCCCAAACGAATACCTGGGAGACACTAATCTTCGTCTGGCAGTTGATGTATCACAGATGGTTGGCATTCGTTTTGGAGAAACTGTAAAAGCATATGTAAAGAAGTACGGAGATGCCTCCAGACTGACAGCAATCCCACTGGGAATCGCAGGATGGCTCAGATATATGCTTGGTGTTGATGATGAGGGCAATGAATTCGAACTTGCACCGGACCCGATGAACGAAGAAATCCAGGAGCAGTTCAAAGATATTGTTGTGGGACAGCCGGAAACATTTAAAGACCAGCTGAAACCAATCCTTTCTAATGAACGTTTATTCTTTACAGATCTTTATAAAGATGGTGTTGGAGAAAAGATTGAAGATATGTTCCGTGAGATGATCGCAGAACCAGGAGCTGTAAAAGAGACGATTCACAAATATGTTCACTGATAGAAAAATGATCCTAGAAAAAATAGCGGAGGAAAAGGAAAATGACAGAAGCGGTATTTGTGGCAGAGCCAACAAGGCTGTTGATAGCGGCGACAGTGGGAATTATTCTCTTATTGCTGCTGATCATTAAAATTAAGATCCATCCAGTATTATCACTGCTGATCTCAGCACTGGTTATTGGACTTGGAGCCGGAATGCCGGTTCCAACACTGGTAAACACAGTTCAAAAGGGTGCAGGAGAGACTTTGCAGGGAATCGTGTTGCTGATCGGTCTTGGATCTTTATTTGGAGGAATCCTGGAAGTGTCCGGAGGTGCACAGTGTGTTGCACAGACACTTGTAAACAAATTTGGAGAGAAAAAAGCGGGGATAGCTCTTGGGATTACAGGACTGGTAGTTGGAACAACTGTATTTTTTGAAGCAGGTGTTGTTATCCTGATTCCACTCGCATTTGGACTTGCAAAGAAAACAAAGAAATCCACGTTGTATTATGTGATTCCGCTCCTTGCCGGTCTGGCTACAGGATTTGCATTTATCCCGCCATCAGCAGGATCAGTACTGGTTGCAAATATGCTGAATGTGGATCTGGGAATTATGATCGCAGTTGGTGTTCCGGTAGGTATCTTATCACTGATTTTTGCAGGAATCCTGTGGTCAAAATTTATTGGCAGCAAAATCAATGTAGGACTTCCGACTAATGTTTCAGAAGTCAGAGATGCAGATGAAGCTAATCTTCCAAAGTTTTCGACCGTGTTAGGTATCGTTCTGGTACCACTGGTATTGATTTTATGTAATACAGTTTCAGCATATATTCCAGGGATTGATGTTTTACGACCGGTACTTGAGTTTTTGGGAACTCCTTTTGTGGCTCTGGTTATTGCAGTATTATTTGCCATGTATTTTCTGGGCAAGAAACAGGGATATGATGGTGAACAGCTCAAAAAGATCCTGGATCGTTCCTTACGTCCGACAGGCCAAATCCTTCTGGTTATAACAGGTGGAGGAATCATCCGCTGGGTACTGCAGGACTGTGGAATGGGAGAAATCATCGGACCTGCACTTGAGAAAAGCGGACTGCCGCTTGTTATCGTAGCTTTTCTGATTGCTGCACTGATTCGTGCATCAGTCGGAGCAGCAGTTGTAGCAATGACAATGGCAGCAGGAATAATGGCTGCAATGCCTGGGGTTGCTGAATTGTCACCTGTCTATCTGGCGGCAATGGTGTGTGCGATTAATGGCGGGGCAACCGCTTTCAGTCATGTGAACGATTCTGGATTCTGGCTGGTAGGTTCATTGCTTGAGATTGATGAAAAAACAACGCTGAAATCATGGACAATGATGGAGACGATCATTGGATTTACAGGGCTGATCTGTGCGATCATTCTCAGTTTGTTTGCATAAAATATTAATTGTGAGTTTGCAGAAATTGTATTAAAATAATTGTAACTATTCAGAAGGTAGTATCCCGCGAGGCGTTTTGGCATGTTTTTTGCCAAAATCCCGAGACATACAAGGCAAAATGCCATCACCGAAGGTGATTTGGAATGCATTTTGACTCGTAACTGTGAGGATACTGAACAGTTACGAATATATAATAGCAAGATATCTGGATTGGACAAATTGTTCCGAGAACAGAAAGTATGAGAGCATGATTGTAGAAGAAAGGATGGTACAGTTACATGAGTTTACAAGAACAGATAAACGGACTCCAGCACATTGGAGTGCCTGCCAGAAACATGGAAGAAACAATCACATTTTATGAGAAACTCGGATTTGAAACTGCATTTGAGACTGTAAACGATGGCAATAGAGTTGTTTTCTTAAAATTTGCCTCTCTTGTGATCGAGACGTATGAGAGCAGGGATACAGCTATGAAATCTGGGGCAATCGATCACATTGCACTTGATGTGAAAGATATCGAGAAGACTTATGAACTTATCAACCAGGAAGGATTAAATACTACAAAGGATCCGATCCATTTCCTGCCATTCTGGGAGAATGGAGTGAAGTTCTTCACAATCGAAGGACCAAATAAAGAAAAAGTAGAATTCAGTCAGTATCTGTAAGAGATATACATAAGAAAAGCACATTTATACCTGTTGAGGGTGTAGATGTGCTTTTTTAATCCAATGAATATATAAGCTTGCAGGTGGAAAAAATTTGTGCTAAAATACTTCAAAAACGAACATTCTAAAAATGAATAATTCAAAAACATAAGAAAGGAAATAGACAAAATGGTAAGTATAGAATATGTACACAAATTGCTGGAATTCTATAACCAGCTGTGCAGTCCCCTGTGTCAGCAGACTGGCATCCCGCAGACGTCGATGGATATACTGATGTTTCTGAAAAATAATCCACAGTACAAAAATGCTGCAGATATTGTAAAGTTTCGTGGAATCAAGGCAAATCTGGTATCTGTCCATGTGGAACGGCTGGTGCAGGAAGGATACCTTGAGCGTCAGGAGGTGCCGGGAGACCGGAGAAAGACAGAACTGATCTGTACGGAGAAAGCAGCACATGTATGGAAGCAGGGATGTGAGATACAGAAGGCATTTTTTGAAATGTTGTTTTCAGGAGTTCCTGAGGAGTCACGGAAAATCTTCGAACATGTGATGGAACAGACGGAGAAAAATCTGAATATGTATCAAAGGGAGAATAAAAGAAATGAGTATTTTATTAACAGTTATTGTTACATTTTTGCGGTATGGTGCAGGTCTCGGCACCGGATTCGCCGGTATGAGCGCGGCAGCGGTTATCAGTCCCATGCTGATTACTTTTCTGGGAATGGATCCCTACATGGCAGTGGGAATCGCCCTGTCTTCGGATGTACTGGCGAGTGCCGTGTCTGCATATACCTATGGAAAGAATAAGAATCTGGATGTGAAAAATGGTCTGATCATGATGGTCATCGTGCTGTTGTTTACGATATTTGGAAGCTATGTATCAAGCCTGGTACCATCCACAACAATGGGAAACTTCTCTGTGTTTATGACCTTCCTTCTCGGTATTAAATTTATCGTCCGTCCGGTCATGACTACGAAGGAAGCCATGACGTAGATATCTGCAAAAAAACGTGCCATGCAGTCTGTCATCTGTGGTATTCTGATAGGTTTTATCTGTGGCTTTATCGGTGCCGGCGGTGGTATGATGATGCTTCTGATCCTGACATCGGTTCTTGGTTACGAACTGAAGACAGCTGTGGGAACCAGCGTATTTATTATGACCTTCACAGCTTTTACCGGAGCTGTCTCCCATTTTGCCATCGGCGGTACACCAGACTGGTCGGTGTGGATTTTGTGTGTAATCTTTACATTTCTTTGGGCCAGAATCGCAGCGGTATTTGCCAACAAAGCAACTCCAAGGACATTGAACCGCGCGACGGGAGTGATCCTGGTGATATTGGGAGTTGTGGTTATGGCATTTTCGATGATAGGCTAGAATTGCAGCCGTGACTTTACATAGCAGTCAATAAGCTTTGAAAAACTGTGCGTCGCATTCTTGTTACTTCAGTGATGAGTTAGGGCTTCCATCAATCTGGGTGCTGGCAGCAGTTACAATCGGCGGAAATCTTATGGGGATTGTAGGCATGCTTGTTTTCATTCCACTGCTGTCGGTATTTTATACTATTTTTCGGGAATACGTATATCTGCGCCTGAAAAAACAACATATCAAACGGGTAACAACGACAGAAATAGAAAAATATACGGAAGAGGATCAGCCAATTTAAGCAGATAATCAGAGAGAGGACTGATCGCCAAGACCGCTGGAGTGAACAGTAACAATAAAAGAGTTGCATAGAAGGGATAAAGCAGTTTATTATTGATGTAGACAGATGCGAAATGTATTCTGATCAAGTCAGAAGAATACGGAGGGAAATATGTTCAATTTAAGGAGGGTAGTGTAGAAGAAATGGTAAAAGAATTAAATGCCAGAGGGATTGCTACGGAGCCTGTTCGAATAGATGACTATACAGGTAAAAAGATGACATTTTTCCAGGATCCGGATGGATTGCCGCTGGAAATACATGAGTGAATGACAGGAGGCATTGTATTATGAGGGAATTACTCTATGGGGCAGCGTATTACGATGAATATATGCCGTATGACCGGCTGGAAAAAGATGTTGCCATGATGAAAAAAGCCGGGATCAATACGGTTCGAATTGCAGAATCCACATGGAGCACCTGCGAACCGCAGGAAGGCGTTTTTGATTTTTCTCATGTGATCCGTGTGATGGATGCAATGGAAAAAGCAGGGATTAATGTTATCATAGGGACTCCGACCTACGCTGTGCCGACCTGGATGGTAGAAGCATATCCTGACGTATTGGCAGAAACGGTCAGGGGAAGAGGCATTTATGGGACAAGACAGAACATGGACATTACACATCCGGTTTACCGTTATCATGCAGAAAAAGTAATCCGTAAACTGATGGAGGTTTCTGCACATCGTAAGTGTGTGATTGGATTTCAGTTGGATAATGAAACAAAATATTATGGAACAGCAGGCAGGAATGTACAGCTTGGGTTCGTGAAATACCTTCGTGAGAAATTTCATAATGATCTGGACACCATGAATCACGAATTCGGTCTAGATTACTGGAGCAATCGCATCAATGCATGGGAAGATTTTCCGGATGTGCGTGGCACGATCAATGGAAGTCTGGGTGCGGAGTTTGAAAAATACCAGAGAAGTCTGGTGGAAGAATTCCTTGGCTGGCAGGCAGCGATTGTTTCCGAATATAAGAGAGAAGATCAGTTTATCACTCACAATCTGGATTTTGAGTGGAGAGGTTATTCCTACGGCGTGCAGCCGGATGTGAACCATTTCAAATGTGCAAAGCACCTGACTATGGCAGGAACAGATATTTATCATCCGACCCAGGATCATCTGACCGGTGCAGAAATTGCCTTTGGCGGAGACCTGATCCGATGTCTTAAAAATGACAACTATCTGGTTCTGGAAACAGAAGCACAGGGTTATCCGGGCTGGACACCGTATGATGGGCAGCTTCGTCTGCAGGCATACAGCCATCTGGCATCCGGTGCGCTTGGCGTGATGTACTGGCACTGGCATTCAATCCATAACTCCTTTGAGACTTATTGGAAAGGTCTTCTTAGCCATGACATGGAAGAAAATGCTGTATACCGAGAGGCATGTATCGTAGGTGATGAATTTAAGAAACTTTCTCCTGTTTTATCAGGCTTGAAGAAGGATAACAAAGTTGCAATCATGGTGAGCAACGAGGCTCTGACTGCACTCAAATGGTTTGGAATCGAAGCAACTGCAGCAGGAAACAGTGGAATTGGATACAACGATGTTGTTCGCCGGATCTACGATGCACTTTATAAAATAAATATAGAGTGTGACATTATCTGGGAAGAGAGCGAAAATATTGAGAAATACCAGGCAATCATCCTTCCGGCTATGTACACTGCAGATGAAAAAGTTCTCACACGTCTGAAAGATTATACCGCGCAAGGAGGCACACTGATCGCGACGTTCAAGACTGCATTTGCCAACGAGAATGTGAAGGTATATTCTGACAGACAGCCACATATTCTGAGTGAAGTCTTCGGGATGTATTATCAGCAGTTTACATTCCCGGAAAAAGTTACTCTGACAGGTTTTGAAGGTGGTGAACCAGAGGCAGAGACTTTCATGGAACTTCTGATTCCGGATGGTGCAGAAATCATTTCTGCATATCAGCATCCAAACTGGAAAAAGTATGCCGCAGTTACGCATCATACTTATGAAAGCGGAAATGCCTGGTATATCGGATGTATGTTTGAAGAATGCTACCTGCAGCAGTTGTTGATAAAGATTCTGGCTAAGGCTAGTGTAAATGCTGCAGTGCCGGAAAAATTCCCGGTGATCGTGCGAGAGGGAGTCAATGAACAGGGCGAAAAACTTCGTTTCTATCTGAATTATTCCTGGGAAGAGCAAAGAGTTGAGGTGGCGGATGATTTTGAGGTAGTACTTGGGAATGGTGATAGTACGAAGCATGAAATTTACCTGTCGGCATGGGATGTATGTATTATAAAATTTGAAAAATAAAAAGCTTTGTAACAAGCAAACCCCGAGGCAGCAAGCCTCGGGGTTCTTTTATCTCTTTTCTTTTTTCAGAATGGAATTAAACAGTGTGAAGAAGGTGATCGTTGTCACCGTAGCAGCTATGATATCGCTGACTGGTTCTGCGAGGAATACTGCAAATACTTTATTGTCGAAGAAATTCGGCAGGATAAAGATCAGAGGTATCAGCAGGACAATCTTACGAAGGCAGGCAAGCAGCAGGCTGACCTTTGCCTGTCCGAGAGCCATAAAGCTCTGCTGGCAGCTTACCTGGAAACCAAGAGAGAAGATTCCGGCCATGTAGATGCGGAGCGCCCAGGCAGAGTATGTTACTAGTTCCTTATCGGAAGTAAAGATTGTTGCAAATGCTTTTGGAAAAATCATCACGACAAGCCAGAATGCAGTCGTATAGATGACGCAGGTGCAGAACTGTGTGAAGAATGCCTTCTTTACACGGTCTGGTTTGTTTGCACCAAAGTTATAGCTGATGATCGGCTGTCCACCCTGGCAGATTCCCTGAAGCGGCAGGGTAACAAGCTGACTGATACTTGTGATAATCGTCATTGCTCCAACTGCCACGTCGCCGCCAAATCTGGAAAGGCTGCTTGTAAAACTGATGGACAGAAGGCTCTCCGTTGACAGCATAACAAAGGTAGAAATACCAAGAGCAAGGCACGGACCAAATACCTTAGGATCCAGATGCATGTTACTCCGTTTCAGGCGGAGGATAGTTTTCTTTCCGGTTAGGAAGCGGAGAATCCATACAGCACCTACGGTCTGGCTGAGAACAGTGGCAAGTGCGGCACCTTTTACGCCCATGCCAAGGGCAAAAATAAAGATCGGATCCAGGATAATGTTGATAACAGCACCGATAATTGTAGTCATCATACTGATTTTGGCAAATCCCTGAGTTGTAATGAAGGTATTCATGCCCAGTACGATCAGTACAAAAAAGCTTCCGAGGATATAGATTCTGGCATAATCTGTTGCATAAGTTAAGGTGACATCACTGGCACCAAAGAGTCTGAGCAGAGTTGGTGCACTTACGTAAAATACGATGGTCAGCACGACTGCAAGACCGACCAACAAAGTAAAACAGTTTCCGAGGAGCTTTTCGGCCAGATCATTGTCCTTCTTTCCCATTGCAATGGCGGCACGTGGAGCACCGCCGGAGCCAACAAGCATGGCGAAGGCATTCAGCAGCATCAGAATCGGAGTAAAAAGTCCGACACCCGTCAGCGCGGCGGCTCCGATTCCCGGAATATGACCAATGTAGATTCGGTCTACAATGTTATAAAGCAGATTAATAACCTGCGCCACAACTGCCGGAATTGCCAGCTGTGCAAGGAGTTTGGGAATACTTCCCGTCTCCATATGGGTTGTTTTGGTTTGCGTTTTCATAATATTCATCTCCATATTTATATTGGAATTTTGAGTATCAAAATTTAAGCATTGAGTAGCATAGCACAAAAGACAAAAAATAGAAAGTTATTATACAAAAAAGAGGTTTTGTTTGAATTTTGGACAGAACCTCTTTATTGTTACATGACAGTAAAAAGACGAGAATGATATAATACTAACAAAAAGATTTTGAGAATACCAAAAATATTTGAATAAATTGTACAAATGCGTTGTGAAAAATAAACAAATGTGTTAAAATTTGACTATGCGCAATGGAAATAATAGATAAAAATTAGTGAAAAAGGAGAATGATATTGAAACAGTGGTCAGAGATCCTGCGAAATGTCACAATGCTTTCGCAGCTTGGGCTGTCATTTATAACACCGCTTCTTCTGTGCCTGGCGCTCTGCTGGTTCATTATTTCAAAGACCGGTGTTGGTGTCTGGGTCTACATTCCGGGATTTTTCTTCGGAATGGGTGGTTCGGCAACCGTGGCATACAAGTTTTATTTGTCGATCAATAAACAGCAAAAGAAAAAACATAAAAAAGACAAAATATATTTTAACAGACATTCATAAACATCTACATGAAGGACAGAATAATGGAAAGGAAGTAACTGTTTTGGAAGATATGCGTGATCATACAGAACAGTTACGAAAGGAATGGAATTATGAGCAGTATATTGGATAATGTGCAGCCGGCGGTAAAGAAAGAAACAAAAAGGGTTGTGAAGATCACGGCAGTTGGTCTGATTCTGATGTGGATTCTTTTTGCAGTACTTCATTTTACAATGCCGGATAAGGTGCCGTTAGATTATACAGTATTTTTAGGAGGCATTGGAGGCGGAGCAGTTGCAGTTCTGAATTTTTTCCTGATGGGGCTGGCAGTACAGAAGGCTGCATCAGCTTCTGACGAGGGAACTGCAAGAATGAAACTCAAAGCCAGTTATTCACAGCGTTTTTTTGATGCAGATCCTGTGGGTGATCCTGGCAATCGTCGCACCGTGCTTCCATTTTGTTGCAGGAATTGCTCCACTTTTATTTCCGGGAACGGGAATAAAGATCATGGGGATATTTCATAATAAAATATAAGACGGAAAACTGATATAGATGGGAGGTGAATGAATGTATGGAACTGGATATTAATGGGGCGAAGATATTATTTACTTTACCCATTGACCTGCCGGTTCTGGGACCTTTAAGAATCAGCGAGACCATGGTCGTAAGCTGGATTGTTATGATACTGATTACAGGATTCTGTATCTGGCTGACGCATGATCTCAAGGAAGAAAACATCTCTAAACGGCAGGCTTTGGCAGAAATGCTGGTAGAGATGGCAAACAAATTTGTTGTCGGCAATATGGGCGAGAAGTTCAGATATATGATTCCGTTCGTTGCAGCACTTTTTGCAACAAGTGTGGTATCGAACCTGATCAGTCTTGTGGGACTTCGAAGTCCGACTTCAGACCTGTCGACAGAGGCAGCGTGGGCAGTCGTGGTATTTATCATGATCACCGCGCAGAAGATCAAGACCAGTGGTTTCGGTGGATATCTCAAAGGATTTACACAGCCGATTCCGGTCATGACACCATTTAATGTTCTTTCTGAACTGGCAACACCGGTAAGTATGGCGTGCCGTCACTTCGGAAACATTCTTTCTGGTGTCGTTATCAATGGTCTGATCTATGGGGCGCTGGCAGTGGCAAGTTCCGCACTTCTGGGGTTGATCCCGGGACTTGTGGGTGATGTATTGTCACAGATACCTGTTCTTGATGTAGGTATCCCGGCTATTTTATCTGTATATTTTGACTGGTTCTCAGGAATTATGCAGGCATTTATTTTCTGTATGCTGACTGTTATGTACATCGCAAATGCAGCAGAGGAGTAACAAAACAGCGGATATGGGGAATCCGCAGGATTAGAAAAACAAACATACTACAGGAGGTTTTTACTATGGATTTTCAGTTATTAGCAAAAGGTATCGCATTAGCAGGTTGTGCAATTGGAGCAGGATGTGCACTGATCGCAGGTATCGGCCCTGGTATTGGTGAAGGTAATGCTGTTGCAAGTGCTCTGGAAGCAATCGGACGTCAGCCGGAATGCAAAGGTGATGTTACATCTACGATGCTTCTTGGTTGTGCTATCGCAGAGACAACTGGTATTTATGGATTTGTAACCGGCCTGCTCCTTATTTTTGTAGCACCTGGTATGTTTATGAATTTCCTGGGTTAAGTAGGGAAAATCAGACAGCAGGAGACAGGAAAGTAAAGCAGGATCTGTTCGCCGTGAAGAGTATGAAGCGAACAGTGACAACAGGAGGTTACAAACATGCAGGTACAGGAATTAGTAGGAATTGTGCCGTGGAATTTTATAGCGACGATTTGCAACCTTTTTATTCAGGTGTATCTCATCAAACGTTTTCTTTTCAATCCGGTCAATGAAATGCTTGAAAAACGCAGGGCCAAAGCCGATGCCGAGATTCAGGACGCTGTAAAGGCTAAAGAAGAGGCAGAGGTTATGAAAGCCGAATACGAAAAGAATATGCAGGAAGCAAAAGAAAAGGCAAATGACATCGTACTGACAGCTCAGAAAACAGCAGCTGTTCAGAGTGAGGAAATGCTCAAGGAAGCTTCCAGTCAGGTAACTGCCATGAAAGAAAAGGCAGAAAAAGACATTGCACAGGAAAGACGTAAAGCCGTCAACGAGATCAAAGGTGAGATCGGAGGTATGGCTGTTGAGATCGCCGGTAAGGTAATCGAGCGCGAAATTAACGAAGAGGATCATACGAAACTGATTAATGATTTTATTGAGAATGTAGGTGAGGCATCATGACACAGGCTGCCAGAGTTTATGGTGGCAGTCTCTATGATCTTGCCACTGAAGAAAAGCTCGATGGACAGATCATGGAGCAGATGAATGAAATCAGACAGATTTTTCGGGAAAATCCAGGATATCTGAAATTATTGGGAGAGCCGGCAATTCCGCAGGAAGAGAGAATAAAGCTTCTCGATGAAGCCTTTGGTGGACAGGTAGAACCGTATCTCCTTAATTTTCTCAAACTTTTATGCGAGAAGAAGATTCTGAGAGAGTTTTCCGGCTGCTGTGAGGAGTTTACACGTAGATATAATGCCGATCATGGTATTGTGGAAGCTCTGGTCACAAGTGCAGTGAAACTCAAAGATGATCAGATGGAAGCTTTACGTATCAAACTGGAGAAAATCAGCGGCAAAAAGATCCATCTGAAACAGAAGACAGATCCGATGGTTCTTGCCGGACTTCGTGTAGAAATGGAAGGAAAGCAGCTTGATGGAACCGTACAGGGACGAATTTCAGATATCACGAAGAAACTGAATGAAGTTGTTGTTTGATGAAAAGTAAAATTTAGTAACTATTCAGCAGGTAGTAACTGAGAAGGTACTGAACAGTTACAAAAGCTATAAAATGTTAAAGGATGGAATGGACACATGCAATTAAAACCTGAGGAAATATCCAAAGTCATCCGAAGCCAGATAAAATATTATGAAAATGCGATCCAGCAGAATGAAACGGGAACGATTCTTATGGTTGGTGACGGAATTGCCCGTGCCAGCGGACTCGTAAACTGTATGGCGGGTGAACTGCTGGAATTTGAAGACGGAAATTTCGGAATGGCACAGAACCTGGAAGAAAACAGCGTTTCTATCGTAATATTTGGCTCCGATGAAAATATTGGTGAAGGTCAGACTGTAAAACGTACAGGCAAGGTCGTGTCTGTACCAGTAGGTGAAGCGATGATCGGACGAGTAGTCAATGCTCTTGGACAGCCGATTGACGGCGCAGGTCCGATCGACACAAAAGAATTTCGCCCGGTAGAGACCAAGGCACCTGGGATCTGTGAGAGACGTTCCGTATACCAGCCTCTGCAGACTGGTATCAAGGCAATTGACTCCATGATTCCGATCGGTCGTGGACAGCGTGAGCTGATCATCGGCGACCGTCAGACAGGAAAGACAACCATTGCAACAGATACGATCATTAACCAGAAGGGAAAAGATGTTCTCTGTATCTATGTCGCAATCGGACAGAAACGTTCAACAGTAGCATCTCTGGTAGATAATCTTACCAGAAACGGTGCTATGGACTATACAATCGTAGTTGCTGCGACGGCTTCGGAATCCAGCCCGATGCAGTATATTGCACCTTATGCAGGCTGTGCAATGGGCGAGTACTTTATGAACCAGGGAAAAGACGTGCTCATCATTTATGATGATCTGAGTAAGCATGCGGTTGCTTACCGTGCACTTTCTCTTCTGATCCGTCGTCCACCTGGACGTGAGGCATATCCTGGAGATGTTTTTTATCTGCACTCCAGACTGCTCGAGCGAGCAGCGAAACTTGACGATGAGCATGGTGGTGGTTCTCTTACTGCACTGCCGATCATTGAGACACAGGCGGGTGACGTATCTGCTTATATCCCGACAAACGTAATTTCCATTACAGATGGACAGATATTCCTTGAGACAGAGCTTTTCCACTCCGGTATCATGCCGGCGGTTAACCCTGGTATCTCTGTATCACGAGTTGGTGGAGATGCACAGATCAAGGCTATGAAGAAAGTAGCCGGAACTCTGAAACTGATCTATTCGCAGTACCGCGAACTTCAGAGTTTTGCCCAGTTCGGTTCAGATCTGGATGCGGATACCAAGGCTCGTCTGGAACAGGGTGCACGTATCGTAGAAGTTCTGAAACAGAGCCAGAATGCTCCGGTGCCGGTAGAAAAACAGGTAGCGATCCTGTATGCCGTAACCAAGGGCATCCTCGAAAAAGTTAAAGTGGAAGATGTAAATGCATATGAAGCAGGACTGTATACCTACCTTGATGCAGATGCAGCCGGTTTGGAAGTAATGCAGCTGATCAGTACCACAGGCAAGCTGGAACCGGAAACAGAAGAAAAACTGCGTCATGTACTGGAAGCGTATACAGAAAATTTCCTGAATACAAGACCTGACAAATAATGTGATTAGGAGGGTATGATCATATGGCTGGAAATATGAAAGCGGTAAAGCTGCGTATCAAAAGCGTACAGAGTACGATGCAGATTACCAAGGCCATGGAGCTTGTTGCATCCTCCAAACTGCGTAAGGCAAAGGAACGTGCAGAAACTTGCCGTCCTTACTTCACAGAGCTGCATGAGACACTGAAGGACATTGCCAGAGAAAACATTGATTTTTCTTCTGTATACGCCAGAGAGTCATCCAATCCGCGTTACTGCTATGTAGCGATTGCCGGTGACAGAGGTCTGGCTGGTGGATATAATGCCAATCTTTTCAAATGTCTGGAAGCTGCAGCTGAAGGCAAGGATTATGTGGTTCTGCCGATAGGAAAAAAAGCAGTTGAGTATTTCAGACAGAGAGGCATTGAATGTCTGACAGATAAGTTTGCGGAGATCGCAGATATTTCTGTCGCAGACTGTTTTGAGATCGCAAATCTGCTTTGTGAAGAATTCCGCAAAGGAACATTCGGGCATATTGAATTATGTTATACCATTTTTGCATCCATGCTTTCTCAGCAGCCGGAGGTATTTTCTGTACTTCCTATGACTGACATCCGAGAGGAAAGCGGTGGCAGAGTAGCTACAAGAAATCTCATCCTCTATGAGCCGAATGCAGAAGTTGTGTTTGATGCCGTTGTTCCGGAATATCTGGCGGGACTGGTTTATGGTGGTGTATGTGAAAGTACAGCCAGTGAACTTGCAGCCAGAAGAATGGCTATGGACGCTGCGACAAGTAATGCAGAAGAGATGATCGATAAACTGAATCTGTATTACAACAGAGCGCGACAGGCCAGCATCACGCAGGAGATCACGGAGATTGTTGCAGGTGCGGAAGGGCTTTAAAATATCATAGGAGACTTAAAACATGAGTGAAAAACACATTGGCGAAGTAGTACAGGTCATCGGTCCGGTTCTGGATATCCGCTTTGCGCACGATGAACTCCCGGCTCTTCTCAATGCCATAGAAATAGAATCAAACGGCGCAAAGCTGACGGCCGAAGTAGCACAGCAGATTGGTGATGATGTCGTAAGGTGTATTGCCATGAACTCTACCGATGGTCTTGTCCGGGGCACGAAGGCAGTAGATACCGGTGGTCCGATCACAGTTCCGGTAGGAGATGCCTGCCTGGGACGAGTATTTAACCTTCTTGGAGATCCGGTAGATAATAAACCAGCTCCGGAGGCGAAGGAGCGCTGGTCTATCCATCGTCCGGCTCCTTCTTATGAGGAACAGATGCCGGCTACAGAAATTCTGGAAACCGGTATCAAAGTCGTAGACCTGATCTGCCCATACGCAAAGGGTGGTAAGATTGGTCTTTTCGGTGGTGCAGGTGTAGGAAAAACAGTTCTGATCATGGAATTGATCCACAACGTAGCTACCGCTCACGGCGGTCTGTCTGTATTCACAGGTGTTGGAGAACGTACCCGTGAGGGAAATGACCTTTACAATGAAATGAAAGAAAGTGGAGTTATTGATAAGACGGCTCTGGTTTATGGTCAGATGAATGAGCCACCAGGAGCACGTATGCGTGTCGGACTTTCCGGACTTACCATGGCGGAGTACTTCCGTGATGAGAAGAACCAGGATGTGCTTCTCTTTATCGACAATATCTTCCGTTTTACACAGGCTGGTTCTGAGGTATCTGCACTTCTTGGACGTATGCCGTCTGCAGTAGGATATCAGCCGACACTGGCAACTGAAATGGGTAACTTGCAGGAGCGAATCACTTCTACACGTAAGGGTTCCATTACATCCGTACAGGCTGTTTATGTGCCTGCCGATGACCTTACAGACCCTGCTCCGGCAACAACTTTCTCACATCTGGATGCTACGACTGTACTTTCCCGTGAAATCTCCAGTCAGGGTATTTATCCGGCAGTAGATCCGCTGGATTCCACAAGCCGTATCCTTTCACCGGAGATCGTTGGTAAAGAGCACTATGAGATTGCAAGATCTGTACAGCGTGTGCTT
>ENA-OQDC01000384-OQDC01000384.1-human-gut-metagenome-genome-assembly--contig:-NODE-384-length-32531-cov-3.681397_pt1 | contig 32531 bp, 26 predicted proteins | sample MGYA00242770_ERZ504601 | MGnify/ENA primary metagenome ERZ504601 (study PRJEB26092, sample SAMD00036305) | human gut metagenome | host: Homo sapiens | study: EMG produced TPA metagenomics assembly of...
CGAGGCCCGAGGGGCTTGGACCGGACGAACTCCGCAGCCTGCGCCGTCTCCAGCGCGGGCCCAGAGGTCAGCCTCGGAGGCATTCTGGTTGGCCCCCAGACGCAGGTTCGAGCGGATGGTGCCGCCGAAGAGCTGGGCCTTCTGCATGAGCCACGGCCACCCGTGCCCCCGCAGGTCGGCCCGGGGGGTACTGCCGGACGGGCGGCCCATGATCTCCGACGCTGCCCTCGGTGGCGTCGTAGAAGCGGGGGATGAGGCTGATGAGGCTGGATTTGCCGCTGCCGGTGCCGCCGATGACGCCGATGGTCTGGCCGCGCTTGGCCGTGAAGCTGATGTCGGAGAGGCTGGGTGCGCCTGCGCCCTGATAGGTCAGGGCCCACATGGTCGAAGCGGACGGCGTTGCCGGCCTTTTCCGCCGGGACTTCACCGGCAGGCTCCCGCGGGAACTCCATGCCCGGCTCGGTGTCCAGCACGGCCTGCACACGGCCTGCACAGGCCAGCGCCTTGCTCACCTGCACGATGAGGTTGGCCAGCTTGACCAGCTCGATCAAGATCTGGTTCATATAGTTGACCAGCGCGATGACGTCGCCGGAGGCCATGCCCCCGATGTTGATCTCGATGCTGCCCACATAGAGCAGCGCCACGATGGCCAGATTGATGATGACGTAGGTCAGCGGGCTCATCAGGGAGGAGATGTGGCCCACATGGAGCTGCATCCGGGTCAGCAGGTCGTTGGCCGACTCAAAGCGGTCGATCTCGCTCTGCTCCTTATCAAAGGCGCGGACCACGCGCACACCGGTCAGGTTCTCGCGGGTCAGGCCCAGCACACGGTCCAGCCGGGCCTGGGCCGTTTTGTACAGCGGGTTGGTGATGACCATGACCCCGAACACCACCACGCTCAGCAGCGGGATGGCGACCACAAAGATCCAGGCGGCCCGCACATTCACGGTGAACGCCATGATCATGGCACCAACCACCACGAACGGGCTGCGCAGGAACAGGCGCAGGAAGAGGTTCAGACCGCTCTGCACCTGATTGATGTCACTGGTCATGCGGGTGATGAGGGTGCTGGTGCCCATGGTGTCCATCTCGGTAAAGCCAAGCCTCTGGATGTGCTCAAACAGGGCATGGCGCAGGGAGGTGGAGTAGCCCACCGCCGCCTTGGCCGAGAAATACTGGGCCGTCAGGCTGCAGGCAAGGCCCACAACGGCCAGTAGCAGCAGGATGCCGCACCGCACAAGGATATAGTGGAAATCATGTGCTGTAATGCCCACGTTGACGATGTCTGCCATGACCAGCGGCACAAACAGGTCGAACGTGGCTTCCAGCATCTTGAACAGCGGTGCAAGCACAGCCTCGCGCTTGTAGCCGTTCAGGTGGGTAAGCATTTTATTCAAGGGGTGATTCTCCTTTCCCAGTGATAGCGGGTGTAAACTTCACAGCTCTTTATTATAGTACAGGAAATGCAAAAAGCCAGTACAAATCACGCCATTCCACATCGTGCCCTGCCAGAACAAGGAAAGGGACTGCCGCACAGGGGGAGATCCCAGTGCAGCAGTCCCTTTTCATAGGAGGGTATGATTCGGAGAACAATGAGCGGCATCGGGCTTCCGGGCTTTTTTGTGGCGGTACATTTCCTGATCGGCCTGATTCTTCACAGCCAGCACATCCTCCCCCAAAAAGGGAGCTGAGCCAAAGGACACCGTGGGCAGAAAGTCCACGGCTTTTCGCCGCTGTTCCAGCTGGCGTACAAACTCCTGCGCGCACTGGGCCTCCCGGTCTGCGTTTTCCATCAGCACACAAAACTCGTCACCGCCGGTGCGGTAACAGTAGCCGCTGCGGGCATAGGCTTTTTTGATGCAGCGGCCGATCTCGGCCAGACAGAGATCCCCCTGCAGGTGGCCGTAGCGGTCGTTGATCTGCTTGAAATCGTCCACATCGAACACCACCAGCACCCCGCCGTTGCGGCGCATCTCAGCAGTGCGGTTCAGATAGCTGTTCTGATTCAGCAGCCCGGTAAGGGCATCCAGCTGGTTCCACATCTCGCTGCAGTAGATAAAGTACAGCACCGACAACAGGGTAACGCACAGCCATGTAACGTGGAGGTCCGGCAGTGTCACCTGAATGATGGTCTCAATGAGCAGAAAGATCATCAGGGGGTAGATCAGCGCCCGGCTGCGGTTCTGAAATTCCCGCGCCGTGACAATGGTGGACACCGAGAGATACACGATGGCCGCAAAATACAGGATGATATAAATATAGAAGTATTGCCCACGGGAATAAACGTTGTCGGCGCTGACGGAGAACACCAGCCCGGCGGGGATGGACAGAGCAAGGAACAGCAGGTAGCACGCCTCGCAGCACACCGCCGCCCTGAACCAGCGGTTCATCCTCTTTTTCCGGTCCATGACATACACAAGGCAGAGACACACTCCCGGGGACAGGCCGAACCCCAGATAGTTGGACAGGATGTTCAGCCAGCGGTAGCCCGCCGGGGTGCCATCCACCGCCAGTGTCACCACCTCCAGCACCGAGATCACCGCGATCAGCGCAAAAGCAAGGAAAAATCCCTGCTTCTGCTTTTTGTTCAGAGATTCGCTGAGCTTTGTGAGGATGCACATGAAGCTCAGCACAAAAAGGTCAATGGCCGTTAATACATAAAAATATCCGTTCATCGTGGCTTGTTTCACCCTTTGGCCTTCTGTGATCTGGTCAGCGCGCCGACCACCTCACAATGGGCGGTCTGGGGGAAGAGATCAACAGGGGTAAAGCCCTCGGCGCGGTAGCCTTTGGCGGTCAGGAGGGCAAGATCACGGGCCATGGTTTCAGGATTGCAGCTGACATAGACCACCCGTTTGGGGGCCATGCGGGCCACGCTCTCAATGAACTGGGGGGTGGAGCCTTCGCGGGGCGGGTCCATGAAAATGACATCCGCTCTCTGCCCGGCGGCCGCCGCTTCTGTGATCCACTGGGTGGCATCGGCGGCAAAGAAGCGGGCGTTTTTCACGTTGTTGTGCTTTGCGTTGCCGATGGCATCCCGGACAGCGTCCCGGTTCAGCTCCACGCCCACCACCTGCTTTGCCCTGCCGCTGGCGGTCAGACCGATGGTGCCAATGCCGCAGTAGGCATCCAGCACCACCTCTTTGCCGGTCAGGCGGGCGGCTTCCACAGCCAGACCATACAGCACCTCGGTCTGGTCATGGTTGATCTGGTAGAAGCTCCGGGGGCTCAGGGCATAGGTCTTGCCGCAGAGGGTATCCAGAATGAAGCCCTTGCCGTAGAGCGTCTTTTCCTCTTCGCCCAGCACCACGCTGGTGCGGCGGGGGTTGTAGTTCTGCACCACGGTGGTCACGGGGACATGGCGCTTTTCGGCTTCGGCCAGCAGAGCGCGGACAAAGTTTTTTGCCCCCGGGCAGAACCGGCTGGGCGGTCACCAATACCACCATCACCTGCCCGGACACCACACCGCGCCGCAGCAGGCAGTGGCGGAGCAGGCCGGTGCCCTTGTCCTCATTGTAAGGCTGGTAGCGGCAGGTGCTGGCCGCCGCCCGCACCGCCTGCATCACGGTGTCCAGCACTTCGTCCTGCAGCAGGCAGCTTTCCACGGGCAGCACTTTATGCGTGCCTGCCGCATAGATGCCGGACACCAGTTTCCCGCCGGGGCCCGCTGCAAAGGTAGAGATTACCTTATTGCGGTAATGGCAGGGGTTTTCCGCGCCCCGGATGGGAGCCACCGGGCCGTATTTTCCCACCAGCTTACGGACAGCGGCCTCTTTTTGTTTGAGCTGCTCGGCATAATCCAGCCCCAGCATCGGACAGCCGCCGCACTTTTTTGCTTTCAATCTGCACTCCATCGTATATCCTTCCGTTCCTTGACAAAACAAGAAAAAATCACCATATTACAAATAGAAAGGGTACCGCGACAAGCGGTCAGCCCTAGTGGTTAAAAATTTTTCTATGGTATTAGAAAACCGTCACCGGCCAGGGTGGCGGTTTTCGCTTTTACTTTAGCATATCTTCTGACCGAATGCAACGAAAAAGCTCCCGTAATGGGAGCTTTTTCGTTTTCCGTCACCCATAGGGATCGTACAGGTCGTATTCTTCTGCCTCCTGATGCTGCTCCTCCAGCACCCGGATGGCCTGTTCCAGCTGGCTTTGAGAAGCACCGCTCTCACTGGCAAGGGCGCGGACCGCTTCGGGCAGGCTGCCGCCGAACAGGGTGTCCATCCGCTGGCGCATGGCCGCAACGCAATAGGCCCGGCGGGTGACCGTGGGCAGATAGGTGTTCTGGCTCCCCGCCTTGCCGCCCTTGACCCAGCCCTTTTCCTCCAGACGGTACAAAAAGTTGAGCACCGTGGCCGGGGCCCAGCCGGTGGCGGTCAGCTTTTCGCTGATATCCCGCCGGGTGGCCGGGGGCGGGGCAGTCCCAGACCGCCAGCAGCACCTGCTCCTCGGCGGCAGAGAGTGGTTTCAGTCTGTCCGAAAGTCCATACACCGGTTTCACCTCCGAATTTTTTGCTTTTACGTTTGTCTTATTATGGTTTGATTATAGCATATCACCTTCAATCAGGCAAGAGAGAAAAGCAAGGAACCATGCGGCAAAACCGCTGTCTTTTACATTCGTCTTAAAATGTGTTCTTTGTTCAAGGACAGTTGTGTGTTTTGTGCGTTCAGGGCAGGCAGAACAGGCCCATCTTTGTGCAAAGATGCTCTTGTTTTTGCACCCCCGGAACCGGTATACTACGGACAAATCAAGCACACACCTGCCGCAGATGAGAGCGGCGGTATGGATCGGAAAGGGAGAGTTCCATATGGCACGAGTATACAACTTCAGCGCAGGCCCCAGCATGTTACCGGAAAAAGTGCTCCGTCAGGCACAGGCAGAGCTGCTGGAATACGGCGATTCCGGCCAGAGCGTGATGGAAATGAGCCACCGCAGCAAGTGGTTCGATGCCATCATCACTGAGACCGAAGCCACCCTGCGCCGGGTGATGAACATCCCTGACAACTACAAGGTCGGTTTCTTCCAGGGCGGTGCCACCCAGCAGTTTGCCATGGTGCCCCTGAACTTTATGACCACCGGCAAGGCTGATTACCTGGTCACCGGCAATTTCTCGAACCTGGCTGCCAAGGAGGCCGCCAAGTTCGGCGAGGTGAAGATTGTTGCTTCCAGCAAGGACAAGAACTTCACCTACATCCCCGATGTCAACGCCATCGACTACGACAAGGACGCAAGCTACATCCACATCTGCCAGAACAACACCATCTTCGGCACCCAGTACGTTGAGGTACCTCAGGTGGAGGGTGTGCCGCTGGTGGCGGACATGAGCTCGATGATCCTCTCCAAACCTGTGGACGTGAGCAAGTATGGCTGCATCTACTTTGGTGTGCAGAAGAACGTAGCCCCCGCCGGCATGGCCATTGCCATTGTCCGGGACGACCTGCTGGGCCACGCCGCCGACACCGTGCCCACCATGATGAACTACACCACCCTGCTGGCCAAGGACAGCATGTACAACACGCCCCCCTGCTGGTGCATCTACATGACCGGTCTGGTGCTCAAGTATCTGGAAAACGACATCGGCGGTCTGGAAAACATGCAGAAGATCAACGAAGCCAAGGCCAGGATCCTGTACGATTATCTGGACGGTCAGGAGTTCTTCCACAACCCTGTGGAGCACCGTTACCGCAGCACGATGAACGTCACCTTTACCAGCCCTGACCCCGACATGGACAAGAAGTTCTGCGCCGAGGCCGCCGAAGCCGGTTTTGTCAACCTGAAGGGCCACCGTCTGGTGGGCGGTATGCGCGCTTCCATTTATAATGCAATGCCCACCGAAGGTGTAGAGAAGCTGGTGGACTTCATGGAGAAATTCCGCAAGGCAAATGCCTGATTTGTGTATAGGAGATAGGAAAGTATGTTTACGATCAAGACCCTGAACGCCATCAGCCCGGTGGGTCTGGCAAAGCTGAACAAGAACCTGTTTGATGTTTCGGTGGACACCGATGCCCCCGATGGCATTCTGGTGCGCAGCGCCGACCTGCTGAACACCACCTTCAACGACAACCTGCTGGCCATTGCCCGTGCCGGTGCCGGTGTGAACAATATCCCGCTGGATCGCTGCTCGGAGCAGGGCATCGTGGTGTTCAACACCCCCGGTGCCAACGCCAACGCCGTGGCTGAGCTGGTCATTGGGATGCTGATCGCAGGCAGCCGCAATGTGGCCGCCGCCGCCCAGTGGTGCCAGGGCCTGACCGGCGACCCCGCCATGGCCAAGACCGTGGAAAGGGCAAGAAAAAGTTCGTGGGCAACGAGATCAAGGGCAAGACGCTGGGTGTCATCGGTCTGGGTGCCATTGGTTCCCGGGTGGCCAACTGCGCCATTGAGCTGGGCATGGAGGTCTACGGCTACGATCCCTACATCTCCATTGATGCCGCCTGGAACCTTTCCAGCCAGGTACACCACTGCGTGAACCTGAACGATATGCTCCCTCTGTGCGACTACATCACCATCCATGTTCCCTACCTGCCCACCACCAAGGATACCATCAACGCCCAGACCCTGGCCCTGTGCAAGGACGGCGTGAAGATCCTGAACTATGCCCGCGGTGAGCTGGTGAACACCGAAGCCCTGCTGGAGGCCATGGAGACGGGCAAGGTCTCCGGCTACATGACCGATTTCCCCACTGAGGCCATTCTGGGCAAGCCCGGCATCGTCTGCACCCCGCATCTGGGTGCTTCCACGCCGGAGGCCGAGGACAACTGTGCCGCAATGGCCGTGCAGGAGATCAGTGATTACCTCAAGAACGGCAACATCACCCACTCGGTGAACATGCCCGAGGTGCATCAGCCCCGTGCAGGCGGCAAGCGCATCTGCATCATCCACAAGAACGAGCCCGGCATGATCAGCCAGATCACCGCCCTGACCACCGAAGCGGGCCTGAACATTGAAAACATGGTGAACAAGAGCAAAAAGAACATGGCTTACACCATGCTGGACGCGACCGGTGCCGTGGACGGCAGGCTGGCTGAGAAGCTGGCCGCCATCCCTGCCGTCATCCGGGTTCGCATCCTGTAACACTGCCAACCCTTAGCTTTCCCCTCGCCCCATCTGTTCAGGGCGGGGGGATTTTTTTGTGGAACGCCCCGCCGTCCCTCCGGGGGAAACTGCTGCTGACACAAAAATTCCCCCCTGCCGTTATACAGCAGAGGGGAGAAAGAAGATCAGAGTGTTTACAGCTTCTTGCCGGTCAGGAGCTCATAAGCTTCCTCGTACTTGGCAATGGTCTTGTCGATGACATCCTGAGGCAGATCGTAGTTGCTGTCGGGATTGGCCTTGAGCCAGTTGCGGACGAACTGCTTATCGAAAGAGGGCTGACCGTGGCCGGCCTCATAGCCCTCCAGCGGCCAGAAACGGCTGGAATCGGGGGTGAGCATCTCATCGCCCAGCACCACGTTGCCGTTCTCATCCAGACCAAACTCGAACTTGGTATCGGCAATGATGATGCCGCGGCTCAGGGCATACGCGGCGCACTTCTTGTACAGGGCAATGGTGTAGTCCCGCAGCTTGGTGGCGTAGTCCTCGCCGTGGCCGGGGAACTGCTTTTCCAGCACCTCAATGCTCTTTTCGTAGCTGATGTTCTCATCGTGGTCGCCGATCTCAGCCTTGGTGGAAGGAGTGTAGATGGGCTCGGGCAGCTGCTGGGATTCCTGCAGGCCCTCGGGCAGGCGGATGCCGCAGACGGTGCCGTTCTGCTGGTAGCTGGCCCAGCCGCTGCCGGTGATGTAGCCGCGCACGATGCACTCGATGGGCAGCATGGCCAGCTTGCGGCACTTCATGCTCCGGCCCTCAAAGGCAGGCGTGCGGAAGAACTCGGGCATATCGGCGGTATCCACGCTCAGCATGTGGTTGGGCAGAACATCCTTGGTGTAGTCGAACCAGAATCTGCTCATCTGGGTCAGCACCTTGCCCTTGTTGGTCACTTTATTTTTCAGGATCACATCAAATGCAGAGATACGATCGGTGGCAACCATAATGAGGCTGTCGCCATTGTCATAGATCTCGCGGACTTTGCCTTCCTTGATGGGCTTGAATTCAGTCATAGCAAACACTCCATTTTTCCTGATAGCTCTTTCATCAACGTCCTCGCCCGCTCCGGCATTGCAGAGCAATGAAGGACAGGGTGAGCCGTTTTCCGTTTACCTATTCAGTCTATCACACTTACTGTCCGTTTGGAAGAAACAGATTCCAAGGAAAATTGCCCGCAATTTTCGATTTCTTCGTGAAAAGTGTCAAAAATCAGCAACATTTTTCGTCGAATTGACGGCTAAAGTCGTACTTTCCCGGTTGACAGCGGCTCAGAACATGGTATCATTGAATCATCAGAATTCAACTGCATCAGGAGGTAAGACCTATGGGCAAATTCCCGAAAGACTTTTTGTGGGGCGGTGCCACTGCCGCCAACCAGTGCGAGGGCGCTTACAACGAGGGCGGGCGCGGCCTTTCCAGCGTGGACGTGGTGCCCTTTGGCCCCGACCGCTTCCCCGTGGCGCTGGGCCAGCTGAAGATGCTGGACTGCGATGCCGAGCACTTCTACCCCTCCCACGAAGCCATTGACATGTACCACCACTTCAAGGAGGACATCAAGCTCTTTGCCGAGATGGGCTTCCGCTGCTACCGCCTGTCCATTGCCTGGACCCGCATCCTGCCCAACGGCGATGACGCGCAGCCCAACGAAGAGGGCCTGCGCTTCTATGAGGAGCTCTTTGATGAGTGCCACAAGTACGGCATTGAGCCGCTGGTGACCCTGTGCCACTTTGATACCCCCATTGCCCTGATCAAAAAGTACGGCGGCTGGAAAGACCGCCGGATGGTGGATGCCTACGCTCACTACTGTGAGGTGCTGTTCCAGCGCTTCCGGGGCAAGGTCAAGTACTGGCTGACCTTCAACGAAATCAACATGCTGCTCCACATGCCCTTTATGGGAGCCGGTCTGCTCTTTGCACCCGGCGAGAACGTGCAGCAGGTCAAGTATCAGGCCGCTCACCACGAGCTGGTGGCCAGCGCAAAGGCCGTCAAGCTGGCCCATGCCATCATGCCCGATGCCATGGTGGGCTGTATGCTGGCCGCCGGTCAGTTCTATCCCCGCACCTGCGCCCCTGCCGATATGCAGGCTGCTGCCGAGGCTGACCGCGACAACTACTTCTTCATTGATGTCCAGTCCCGCGGCGAATACCCTGTCTGGGCCAAAAAGCGGATGGAGCGTGCAGGCATCGCCCTGCAGGTGGAGCCGGGCGACGAGCAGCTGCTGAAAGAGGGCACTGTGGACTTCATCTCCTTCAGCTACTATTCCAGCCGCTGCACCACTGTGGACCCCGAACTGATGAACAAGGCCAGCGGCAATGCCATCATGGATGCCGTCAAGAACCCCTACCTCAAGGCCAGCGATTGGGGCTGGGCCATCGACCCGGTGGGTCTGCGCATCACCATGAACAGCCTGTATGACCGCTACCAGAAGCCGCTCTTCATCGTGGAGAACGGTCTGGGTGCGGTGGACAAGGTGGAAGCAGACGGTTCCATCCACGACACCTACCGCATCGACTACCTGCGGGCCCACATTGAGCAGATGGAAAAGGCCATCAACGAGGATGGCCTGCCCCTGCTGGGCTACACCACCTGGGCCCCATCGACCTGGTCAGTGCTTCCACCGGCGAGATGAAGAAGCGGTACGGCTTCATCTATGTAGACAAGGACAACGAGGGCAAGGGCACGCTGGCCCGCAGCCGGAAGGACAGCTTCTACTGGTATAAAAAGGTCATCGCCTCCGACGGCGAAGATCTGGCCTGAGCCAACTGTAAGGAAAGGAATCATATCACAAGATGACGACACCCCAAATCATTGCGCACCGCGGTGCATCCTATCTGGCCCCTGAGAACACGCTGGTCGCCTTCCGCAAGGCGATGGAGATCGGCGCGGACGGCGTGGAAATGGATGTACAGAAGACCTACGACAACGAGCTGGTCATCCACCACGACTATATGGTGGATATGCACACCGACATCTCCGGCCAGATCTACGACCTGACCATGGGCGAGCTGAAGACCCTGGATTTTGGCAGCTGGAAAGATGCCATCTACGCCAACGAGAGGATCGCCACGCTGCAGGAAGCGCTGGAGCTCTGCGCCGGCATGGAGGGCACCCAGGTGCAGCTGGAACTGAAAAGCCCACTGCAGGACGACCCCGACTTTGTGCCCCGGGTGCTGGATGCAGTCCGCGCCGCCGGGCTCACCGATCGGCTGACCCTCATCTCCTTCCACCACTCTCAGCTGCGTCAGGCAAAGCAGCTGATGCCTGAGCTGAAGGTAGGCGCGCTGACCTACGGCGCTTTCCTCAGCATGGTGCTTCCCCCGCCGGTGATATGGAAGGATCTGGGCCTTGTGAACAGCATGGATGAGCCCTTCAGCGAGGAAAACTGCATTGACCTGCGGAACAATCTCATCTACCGCACTGTGGCTGACAAGGTCGATATGCTCCGCGCCAACTTCCCCGGCGAGACCGTGGAGCAGGTCATCGGCCATCTGGAGGAGCAGGCAGATGTGGCCGCCTACATCAAAACGCTGGATTTCCCTGTGGATATCGTCAGCTGCGAGTACCACACCGCCTACTCCAACCCCGAGCTTGTGAACCAGCTCCACGCCATGGGCATCCAGGCCGCGTTCTGGACCGTGGACACCCAGGACGCTGTCCGTTCCCTGCTGCCCCTTGGCCCTGACTGCATCGTCACCAACCGGCCTGACCGCGTGCGGGAATGGGTGAATGCGGAAATGAGGAAATAAAAAGATCACAAAACGTCCCCGTGCAGGATATCAAAACTGCACGGGGACGTTTTCTATGTCAGCACTGCATTATCTGATGTCTGGCATCGTTATGACGGTGCTCTCCTTGCGAGCACGCTCTGCGCAGAAGACCCCCAGATGCCCATTGATCGAATCTTTGATCGTTGTGCAGGAGATGGAAGGCTCCTCACCCTGAAGCACATGAACAAAGTCCTCCACCAGCCGCAGGTCGCCGCCGCCATGAGAGCCTGTCATGCCGCTCTTATCTCCACCGATCTTCAGGTCTACCACTTCCTCGTTCCAGCCCTTCTCGCTGGCGGTATCTATGGTGCGCACAGTGAAAACAGAATCATCAAACACGCCCTTGATCTCACCCTTTGTACCAATGATGTGGATATTGCGCTCCGGCTTCGCGGTGCCGCCGATCATGTTCAGGGTCGCAGTTGCACCATCCGCAAAATTCATCAGCACCGATTGATGATCCACCACCGTATGTTCACAATCCCACACACAGCGTCCATGGATATTGTCTGTCATCAGCGACTTGCGCTTGTCCTCCAGCGTCGGATTCTCAATATTCTCCAGGCAGTCCCATACATAGAACGCCCACCGATCCGGGTGATCCAGATAATGCTTTTTGGCAGAGTACAAACAGGTCTCCTCGCACTGGCAATCCACCAGGCAGCGCTTGCCTGCCCCTGCGGGCTTCTTGGCAGGATCAAACTGGAAGTCACTTCCAAAGCTAGCGACCTGTTTGGGCGAAACGCCGCTCTTCAGCCACATAATGAGATCCATGTCATGGCAGCACTTTGCCAGCAGCATCGGAGCCCCGCATTTTTCCTCGTTGCCCCATTTGCCGCGCACAAAGGAGACGGCCAGATGATGGTAGCTGACATGTTCTGTGGCCTGAATGTTGATAATGTCACCGATCTCCCCGCTCAGCAGTCTCTGCTTGATTGCGACATAGAAGGGCGCATACCGCAGAACGTGGCAGATCATCACCTTCCGCCCGGTCTCTTTTACCACCTTATATAAATAGTTCACTTCCTCCTCGCTGATCGCGAAGGGTTTTTCCAGCAGCATATCATATCCTGCGCGCAGAAGCGGAACCGCAGTGGGCACATGCTGGCGGTCCATGGTTCCATTGATCACCGCATCTGCCAGCTTGGGCCTTTCTGCCAGCTCCTCGGCGTTCCTGAAGCACATTTCCTCCCCGAAGCCATGCATCTCCGCAACCTTTTTCCGCCGGATCGGATCCGGATCTGCTACGCCCACGATCTTCAGCTCGTCCGGGTGTTCCAGCGCATACAGGCTGTACAGGATCGCCCGGTGGCCCGCGCCCACGATGATGGCTGTGATCTGCTTACTCATAGTTTCTCTCTTCCTTTCTTTTGAATGGATTCCGATTCCAATTTTGTTTCCAGCATATCTTTTTGTGCCGGAATCGTCAAGGTGAAGGAGCATGACATTTCATCCCGCACCATGACAAAAGGAAGAAAAAGCGCATCTTTGTGGATATTGTGCAACAATCACACTCAAAAATGAGAAAATCTTTTGTGCGCTTTGTATCAAAAATGTTGCAATTCCAAAAAGAACATGATATGCTTCTGAGTAAGGAAAAACCACTGGGCGGCAGCGTACGAGCTGAACGGAGGTTATGGAAGCACGGGGATCTCCCCCGTCCCATTCCATAAATCAAGGAGGAAAAGATCTTATGAAAGAAAGAAAAATCAGCAGACGCGCCGTATGCAGCGCTATGGTCGCTTCTCTGGCATTGGGTGTCCTGGAGGGCTGTGGCAGCTCTTCCTCTACTACTTCTTCTGCTGCCGGTTCCGGAGCAGCTGCTTCCAACGAGCGTATCACTGTTCGCATCCTGAAATCCAAGGCCGCGAATGAGGTTGCTGCCGAGCAGATGGATGTCTGGAAGGTCCTGGGCGAAAAATTCAATATGGATTTTGAATTTGATAATCCCCCGCAGGACAACTACAACGAGCGCCTGAACCTTGTGATGATGGATGCTCAGCTGCCGGATATCATTATGGATATGCCCACCACCGAGGTGCTGAAATACGGCGAGTCCGGCGTGATCCTGTCCCTGAACGACTACATCGAGAACAACATGCCCAACCTGAAGAAGGAGATCGACAAGCGGGACGGTGTCGAAAAAGCACTGACTTACAGCGACGGCAATATTTATTATATGCCCATGCTGGATGAGAAGGTCTCCGGCAATATGCCCTACATCGTCCGCACCGACTGGCTGGAAAAGCTGGGCATTGAGAGCCCCGTGACCCTGGAGGACTGGGAGAACTACTGGCATCTGGTCAAGACCACCGACCTGAACGGCAACGGCACCAACGATGAGATTCCCTTCAGCTCCTACGATATGACCGGCCTGCGGAACTTCTGCACCGCCTTCGGCTGCCTGGATGACTTCTACACCGACCCGGACGATGGCGGCAAGGTTCACTACGGCCCCATCGACCCCAAGTACAAAAAGGCCGTGACCTGGATGCACGATATGTACGAGAAGGGCTATATCGCCCCTGAGATCATCACCATGGACTACGCTTCCTTCGTGCCGAAGCTGGCCCAGAACGCGGTGGCTTCCTTCTACGGCCCGCTGGGCGGTATGCTGGCTGCACAGAATGCCACCATGCCTGCTTCCTTCCCCGGCTTCCATGTGGAAGCCACCGTACCCCCCAAGGGCGATGCACAGATCCACTCCTATATTGATCAGGAGCCGCGTGCCATTGCAGCCGCCACCATCACCGCAAGCTGCAAGAACGTTGACCGCGTGGTCGCTCTGCTGGATTACATGTACAGCGACGAGGGCACCCGGCTGATCAACATGGGTATTGAGGGCACTCACTACACCATGCAGGACGGCAAGCCGATCTTCACCGATTATGTGATGAAGAACCCTGACGGCCTGTCTCCCAAGAATGCGATCGGCACCTTCACCTTTGCACAGAGCTCCGGCCCGTTCATTCTGAGCCAGGATGAGGTCACACAGCTGGATGATGAGTCTGTCAACCGCGCAAAGCAGGACTGCATCATTCCCTTCCTGGAAGAATCCAAGAAGTACGTCATTCCCGGCTCTACCTCCTTCTCCTCTGAGGACGATGCCGTCCGCCGTGCTGTGATGGCTGATGTGGACACTTACGTTGACGAGATGATCATCAAGTTTGTTTCCGGCCGTGAACCGCTGTCCAACTGGGACACCTACGTTGAAAAGGTCAATGGCATGGGCATTGCAGAGGTCATCGATATCTACCAGAAGACTCTGAATGGCTGATGCCCCAGCAGGCACCTATTTTTTGATCCAGTAAAATAACGGCCGGGGCAGGAACACCCTGTTCCCGGCCTATTTTTTCCTGGGTTCTTCAGAACGAAAACAGGAGAATACCACCATGAAAACTGCCACCGCAGCAAAACCGATCACACTGCCAACAGCGAACCGCCTTGATCATGCCTGCAAAAAGTTCTGGCGCAGCCGCTATCTGCTTTTGATGCTGCTGCCCGCCCTGATCTGGTATATCGTGTTCATGTACGCACCCATGTACGGCGCGCAGATCGCCTTCCGTGATTTCTCTCCCGTACTGGGCATCACGGGCAGCAAGTGGGTCGGCTTCAAATATTTCATCCAGTTCTTTAAATCCGAGTATTTTGGCCGTCTGATCAAAAACACGCTTGGCATCAGCCTGTATTCCATTATTGTGGGCTTTCCCATTCCCATCATTCTGGCTCTGCTCATCAACGAAGTCCGCGGTAAATTCTTCAAACGCAGCGTACAGACCGTAGTGTACCTGCCCCACTTCATCTCCGCCGTGGTCGTTGTCAGTATTCTGAGCGCCCTGCTTTCTCCTTCCAGCGGCCTGATCAACCAGCTGATCACTGCCTTTGGCGGTACGCCGATCCATTTTATGGCCGAACCCAAGTATTTCAAGACGATCTATGTTCTTTCTGACATCTGGCAAAGCGCCGGCTACGGTTCCATTGTGTACATGGCGGCACTGACCGGCATTGACCCCTCTCTCTACGAGGCCGCCACCGTTGACGGTGCTTCCAAATGGGACAAGCTGATCCATATCACGCTGCCCGGCCTGCTGCCCACGATCATCATCATGCTGATCCTCCGCATGGGCTCTATTTTCTCGGTCGGCTATGAAAAGATCATGCTGATGTACAACCCTGCAACCTATGAGACTGCCGATGTGATCTCCACTTACGTTTACCGCCGTGCCTTTGAAAGCGGCGATTACAGCTTCTCTGCGGCTGTGGGCCTGTTCAATTCCGTGATCAATTTTACCATTATCGTGCTGTTCAACAAGTTCAGCAAAAAGATCAGTGAGGTGAGCCTGTGGTGATGAAAAAAAATATTGATGCGATGAATCACCCCACGAAAGTGAAGGAAAGCATCGGGGAACGAATCTATACCATTGTTGTGTATCTGCTGCTGATCCTGATCAGCGCAACCATTATTCTGCCGCTTCTGCACATCATCAGCGGCTCATTCAGTGATCCCATGCAGCTGCTGACAGGCAATGTTTCCTTCTGGCCCAAAGGCTTTACGACCTCCATGTATGAGAAGGTTCTGAAGGATGCCAGCATCTGGACGGGTTATCTGAACACGATCCTGTATACCGTGCTGGGCACCCTGATCAGCGTGACCCTTACCGCCTGCGCCGCCTACCCCCTGTCTCGCAAGGATCTGTTCGGGCGCAATGTCTTTATCAGCCTTTTCATCTTTACCATGTTTTTCAACGGCGGCATGATCCCCACTTATCTGATCATTCAGAAGCTGGGTATGCTGAATAAGATCTGGGCGCTGGTGCTGCCTTCCGCCATCAGTACCTATAACATGATCATCATGCGCACCTTCTTTGAAAACACCATCCCGAATGAGCTGATCGAGGCCGCAGCCCTGGACGGCTGTAACGATATCACGACCTTCTTCCGCATTGTTCTTCCGCTCTCCGGTGCAGTGTTCGCAGTTATGGCGCTGTTCTACGGCGTTGCGCAGTGGAACAGCTGGTTCCCGGCATTGCTGTACATTCGGGATCGTTCTCTGTATCCTTTGCAGATGATCCTGCGTGAGGTCCTGATCCAGAGCGACATCGGCAACATGGCCGGTTCCACCGGTGATGTCGAGGTCATCGGCGACGGTCTGAAATATGCCACCATGGTGGTTTCCACCCTGCCGATCATGTGCCTGTATCCGTTCCTGCAGAAGTACTTTGTTGCCGGTGTTACCATTGGCGCAGTCAAGGGCTGATGGGAGGATATCACACCATGCAATCACATGACCTTTCCTTGCCTGCATGGGGCCCCTACACCAAACGTTACAGCGGCATTTCCCATGTTCCTGCGGCCAACGACGGCGTTCGGTTTGACCTGTCCGTTTTTCCGGGAATGTATCGCCGCCGGGTCGATGTGCCCAATGTACGGTTTGAAAGCGGCTTTCACCCCTGGGCTGCGGCTCCGGATCTGAGCTGCTACACGCTCCGCCACGAGCTCCTGTGGAAGGATCAGCTGTATGCAGACATCTCTTTTGCCCCCCTGGGGGAGGATGCCCGGCTGATCCGTGCTGAACTCCACAACAATACAGATGCTCCGCAGAATCTGGTGCTCCATTACATGGCTTCGGCCTGGGATCCCGTTCCGTCCTACCGCGGTTTCTCCCTGCCGGGCTGTGAGGTATCCCTGCCGGAAAACGCGGCCTTTGTCTGGGCAAAGGATTATGATACCCTGGATTTTTCCATCCACCGTCCCAATGAATGTCTGACCTGGGATGGTCTGCGCCGGGGCGAAGAAGCCGTTCCCGGCTTTGGTCAGGGATACGGCATTGGCATGGGGTTCGGCTGTTCCGAAGGCAAAGGACCTTTTGGGCAGGTCGTGCCCAACGGAAAAGGGGACACCGTTACCTTTACGCTTTCCCTTACCGCGCCCCTGCGTGCCCCCTGTCTCTGTGTACGGTATTGGAATCCGGCAGATGAGAGTTCCGAGTACGATGTCAATGGTCAGGACACGCTGCGGCTGCCGCCCTGTCAGAAGCCTTCTATTGCCATCCTGCCGCTGAATGCTTCCATTCCCGCCGGGAAATTCACTCTGACCCTGACTGCTGCCGGTGTTGGAGGGGCGAAGCTGGATTGTCTCGCTCTGTGCGAGCAGGCGGACGCAGGCAGCTTTACCGTTACACTGCGTGGAGATGGCTCCCGGCCTCAGGCCGAACCCGCCGCAGATGAGAACTATCTGACCCTGCAGTATCCCCACATTCAGGAGTGCTACGGGATCCTGTGGGATGATATCACCACCCATATTCGCACGATCGAAAACGATGAACTGGATATCTTTCTGCGTGACACCGTACACGACCATGTAAATGCCACGCTGCGCGGCAACGGAAAAGGGCATTACGTCAATCTCTTTATGGGGCCGATCCCCTTGGAGGCAGGACAGACAAAGGTGATCTATGGAGCGGTCTGTGCTGCGCCGGATACTTCTGCCGCCGCGCTGCGCTGCCATGAGCTGCTGACGCAGCGCAGTGATTGGGAGCATGTATGGCAGCAGGCTTCTGCCTCCCTTGCAGCACCGCCCGCTCTACCGGCTGCCGAATCGCTTGCCTTGGGCCAACAGTTGATGAATGCTGTTCTCTGCACCAACGTTGTGTATCCGGTGTACACGCGGGGACAGTATATCCGCCACTACACTCCTGGACGCTGGTGGGACTGTGTCTACACATGGGATTCCGGATTCATTGGAATGGGTCTGGCTCAGACCAGCCTGCGCAATGCCTTTGACTGCCTGAACACCTACCTGATGCCCCCGGATTCTGTGGACGCTGCTTTTTTGCATCACGGCTCCATGGTGCCAACGCAGTTTTATCTGTATGCCGAGCTGTTGAATCGCACCAGCAACAGAGAACTTGCCGCCTACTGCTATCCACGCCTAAAGCTGTACTATCGCTTCTTCACCGGGCAGGAAGGCGGCTCCACTACCGCCAACCTGCACAGCGGCCTGCTGCGTCCCTGGGATTATTTCTATAATTCTGGTGGATGGGACGATTACCCCCCACAGCAGGAGGTCCATCGCCGCCGTTTGCAGGCCAGCTGCGCGCCCGTGGTCACAACTGCCCATGCGATACGCTGCGCAAAGATCCTGGCTTACACCGCCCGCCTGCTGGGTGAGACAGCCGACGCAGATGCATTTGATGCCGATGCGCTTCGCTTGGGGCGCTCCCTGCAGACTGCATGGGACGAGGAAAGCGGTTACTTCGGGTACCTCCTGCACGATCCTTCTGGTGATGCTGCGGATATTCTGCGCACCGAGCAGGGCCTGAACTACGATATGGGCCTGGATGGCGCTTCACCGCTGTTTGCAGGTGCCTGTACAGAACCGCAGAAGGAACTTCTGTGGCAGAAGCTGCAGAGCCCGGAACACCTGTGGTGTGCCTGCGGCCTTTCCACCGTAGATCAGAGTGCGCCGTACTATCGGCGTGACGGCTACTGGAACGGCGCTGTATGGATGCCTTATCAGTGGATGTTCTTCAAATCTGCACTGGATGCGGGCCTTGCCGATTTTGCTTACCGCATTGCCGACACCGCTCTTACCCTGTGGCAGAACGAGTGTGCCGAAAGCTACTGTTGTTTTGAACACTTTATGATCGAAAGCCGCCGTGGTGCCGGCTGGCATCAGTTCAGCGGGCTTTCTTCTCCCATTGTACAGTGGTTTTCCGCTTACTACCGCCCCGGCACCCTCACGACCGGTTTTGATGCCTTTGTCCGGCATACGGATTGGGCACCGGACAACAGCGCCTTAAATGCCACGCTGAATTTTACCGCAGCGGGCCGCAGCACTGTTCTGGCTGTTCTGCAGCCGGGTCCCAAAGCTGTTACAGCCTCTGTGCCCTGCACCGTGACCACACGCCATGATGGGCTGCTTGAGCTGACCTTTGCATTGGATGCTCCCCGCACTGTTACCATAAGCATCCATCCCTGAATCCACCTGTAAAAAGAAACGAACGATGTCTGTCCGAATGGGCTGACATCGTTCGTTTTTTCTGCGCTGAAATCAGTTGTCTCCTTTGCGAACTGCAGAAGGCGAGAGCTGATACTTCCGCCGGAATGCCTTATAGAATGTATTCGCTGTGGAGAAGCCGCACTGTTCTGCAATATCCGTAATATTCAGATCTGTCGTTCTCAGCAGCTGCATTGCATGATCCAGACGCAATTCTTCCACATACTCTGTATAGCTCTTTCCGGTTTGCTCCTTCAGGAATTGCGAAAGATACTTTTTCGAGATCTTGAACTGCTCCGCCGTCATCGCCGCATTGATCTCCGGATTCTGGAAATTCTGTACCAGCCAGTCCAGAATATTCTTTTGAAGCGCATCATTGTGGCTATGCTTCAGGAATTGCACATGGTTGCAGATCTCCACACAGCAGTCCTGCAACCGGCTCAGCATCTGGCGGGCAGTCAGTTTTGAGTCATAACTGCACAGATAGGCGATATCCGGACAGCGTACCCTTTCTGCCGTGTTCAGCAGAATGCCGCCTGCCGTGTAAAAATCCTGCTTGAAGTTTTCCGGGTCCAGATTATCCACCGAGAACAGTTCACTCAGAAGCGAAACCGCCTCTTCCGTGCATCCGGAAAGCAGATACTCCCGAAGCCGCGCTGCATTGGTTGCATTGACCGTGGTACCGCGCTGCACACTGCTGTTCCCCAAATAGCAGATCTTCTGTGTTGGATCCGCATAGGCCGCTACGTTGCGGGCCTTCCAGTAAATATCTGACAACTGCTCCATTTTCTCAAAAGGATCGCTCAATATCAGGGGAGTTGTCAGATGCAGCGCATCATACAGCTGCTCTGTACGGAAACACATTTCCCGCAGTTCCTCTGCTTCATCCGTTTCCTGCGTCAGGATCACCAGGATCAGGTCATCTGCCGTTGCCTGTACATAAAATCTCTGCCCATAAATCTGACGGATCTGCTCTGACACCACCACGGTACGCAGCTCTTCTTTCAGTGAGCACTCGGCGTTTTCCTGAAGAGATGGGATCAGCAGCAGGAAGTTATAGGCTTTCAGCTGCACCGCATCCGTCAGCTGCTGAAGGGTTTCCTGACTCACAGATCCTGTACGCAGCAAAATTTCCATTTTGCCATGTTCCAGCTCGCTGCGTGAATGCTCCAGTTCCTGTGCCAGTTTATGCTGACTGTTCACATTTCGGAGAAAGATCTCATTCAGCACTTTCCGCGATGCCAGATCCGATTCGTCCAGCGTGTCCAGCATCGGACGTAGGCTGTTCATATCCTCCAGTGTCATGCAGACGCTGATCAATACACAGCCCAGAACGCCCACGATCAGATACAGCCAGATTGCACGCTGTACTGCCAACAGACCGGCTTCATAGAGTGACGGCGGCATTCCAATGACCGCCGTTGCATTCAGAGATGCCACATATCGCGTTGCCATCAGATAGCGCTTTCCCTGATAGGTCTCCCAACCCGTATCATCACTCGCCAGGGAAAGTGTCGTTCCGTCATAGTTATTTCCCGCCAGGATCGTTCCGTCATCGGAAATCAGGCAAAAAAGCCCTTCCTTGCGCCATTGCTGCTGCGAAAGAAACATCGAAACGACATCTTTTTCCTTGATCAGTACCGTCATTGCGCCGCAGAGACGGCCCGCCGTGTTCACATAGGGCTGATATACTGTGACATACGAATTGCCATAGCTGGAATGCATCAGTTTGACAACATGAGCGGGCTTTATCGTCGTTACATCGATCTGATTCTGTGCATCCCATTCCTCCTGAGACACATCCTCATACTCAAGTGCTCCCGGGTAAAAATTGCTATGGCTTTCATACGCGCTCCGGTCATCCAATATGATGCCATTCCGCTCAAATGTAATATAGCTGTATGTGATCACAGAGGAATCGTAGGTCTTATCCTGTAACGATTTGCTGGCTCTCGTCAGTGTCTGATAATCTCCCAGAATACTGTTGTCATAACTGCTGGCAAGCAGAGTATACTCCGTTTCGCTGAACAATTTGTTCGTCGTGCTGCGGATATTGCTCAGGCAGCGTTCAAACTGGGTGGTGCCGATTGCCAGCATTTCCATCGCACTGGAGGACTGCGCCTGGATTGTCTGGTGGATCATCAGGCTATATAGAGGAAACACGACCAGGAAGAACCCAACCGGAATACAAAGATACCTTAGAAGCCTTCGGATCCAGTTTCTAACAAACAGTCTCTTACGCATCTGCAAAACTCCAAGCAATGATGATTTCTATGGAACTGTTGGCTGCGCCTGCAAGGCGTTTATGGAGCCGGCGCATACAGCACAGATCCTCCCTCCGCAATTTCGCAGCATCTTTCCAATTATTTTACCACAGAAGGATTTTTTCCTCAACATTTTTATTGATTTGTAACAAAAATCCACTTTATCACCATGATTTTCAATGCTTGAAAATCTCTGTCAGATGGTTTATCACTTTGCTCCGCAAACCGTGTTGTCGTTCAAAGCCACCACCCGGGGCCTGATTGTCTGAGGTAACTCGATTCCCTGGCCCTCTGATTAAAAAGCTTACTTTGATGGACTTTTGTGCTCCGAACTGTTGCGAAACACACGATTTTACGGCATTTTTTGCGTTACTCCGCCCTGTAGCAGCTCCTCATGCATTTTCGAGTTGTCGCATTTTGTCGCACTTTTTTGCGGAACTATAAATGGCACCTTTTTCATTAGCCATGATAAACGAGAGTTCAGGATCCATAATTTCGGATAGATGGAAACTGCACGGTTTGCTGCAACAGGAAGAATGATCTCGGGTGGTTCCCCTGCCATATTTCAGGATGCTGCACTCATCAAAATTTCGCCGGAGTGAGTTTGGCGGCAGGTGTGGGGAGGGGTGGGGATTATTGCTTGATATAAAACTTTTCTTACTTCTTCACCCTAGATCATGGCTTGCGTACATCAAATCAGCCTCTATTAATATTTTCTCCACACCATTTTATTGACCACGCCAGTATAGCTCTGGATGATTTTCACGACTTTATCAGACACGTTCTCATCCACATAGTCCGGTACAGGAATGCCCAAATCACGATTCCGGTTCATCTCGACCGCCACATCCACAGCCTGCAGCAGATGGTCACCGTCAATACCGGCAAGGATGAAATCCCCCTTATCCAGTGCTTCCGGGCGCTCAGTACTGGTACGAATACACACCGCCGGGAACGGGTGCCCTACGCTGGTGAAGAAGCTACTCTCCTCCGGCAACGTTCCACTATCGGATACCACACAGAAGGCATTCATCTGCAGGCAGTTGTAGTCATGGAAGCCCAAAGGCTCATGCTGGATCACACGCTTGTCCAGCTGGAAACCACTCTGTTCCAGACGCTTTCGGCTGCGGGGATGGCAGGAGTACAGAATCGGCATATCGTACTTTTCTGCCATTTTATTGATTGCAGTGAACAGCGAATTAAAGTTTTTCTCGGTGTCAATATTCTCCTCACGATGGGCAGAAAGCAGAATATATTTACCCTTTTCCAGTCCCAGACGGGCGTGGATATCGGATGCCTCGATCTTGGCCAGATTCTGATGCAGCACTTCAGCCATGGGCGAACCCGTCACATAGGTACGCTCTTTGGGCAAACCAGTATCAGCCAGATAGCGGCGGGCATGCTCAGAATAGGCCATGTTCACGTCGGAAATGATATCGACGATGCGGCGGTTGGTCTCTTCAGGCAGGCACTCATCTTTACAACGGTTACCGGCTTCCATGTGGAAGATGGGAATATGCAGCCGCTTTGCACCGATGACAGACAGGCAGCTGTTGGTATCGCCCAGCACCAGTACGGCGTCTGGCTGGATAGCAACCATCAGCTTATAGCTTTCGGAGATGATATTGCCCATCGTCTCGCCGAGATCTGCGCCCACAGCGTTCATGTACACTTCCGGATCTGCCAACTGCAAATCATGGAAGAACACACCATTCAGGTTATAGTCGTAGTTCTGACCAGTATGGGCCAGAATTACATCAAAGTATTTTCGAGTCTTGTTGATGACCGCTGCCAAGCGAATGATCTCCGGGCGGGTGCCAACAATGATCAGCAGCTTCAACTTGCCGTTATTCTTAAAAGATACACTACTATAATCAGCCATTGTTTTTCTCCTCTCACACCGGCTCAAAGAAGGTGTCCGGGTGCTTCGGGTCAAAGATCTCGTTGCAGGTCATGACCGTGACCAGATTTTCCGTCTCGGACAAGTTAATGATATTATGCGTCCAACCGGGAATCATGTGGATTGCCTCGATCTTATCACCGGAAACCTCAAACTCCACCGTTTCGCCAGTATTGATGTTCCGCTCCTGGATCAGACCATGGCCAGCCACCACAATGAACAGTTCCCACTTGCTGTTGTGCCAGTGCTGGCCCTTAGTGATACCCGGGCGGCTGATATTAATAGATACCTGTCCGCAGTCAGCCGTATGAATCAGCTCCGTAAAAGAACCACGGTTATCCACGTTCATCTTCAAAGCATACTTGAACTTGTCAGTCGGCAGGTAGGTCAGATACAAGGAGTACAGCTTCTTGGCAAAGGAGCCATCTGGCATCTTCGGCATCATCAGGGTCGTAGGTTGTGCCTTGAACTCCTGCAGTAGGTCTACGATCTCGCCCAGCGTGACCTTGTGGGTCACAGGGACACAGCAGTAGCGGCCGTCTGCATTCAGAACCGTTTCCACACCATCAAATTCACAGTGTTGCTCCTTGCCTTCCAGCAGATCAAACATTCCTTCTACAAGGTCATCGATGTATAGCAGCTCCAGCTCGGTGCTACGGTCGTTGACAGTGAAGGGTTCGTCATTGGCAACCGCCCAGCAGAAGGTACTGACGGCACTGTTGTACTTGGGGCGGCTGTGTCCCATTAGATTCGGAAAACGATAGACCGCCACTTTTGCACCAGTTTCTTGGGCATAATCGAAGAACAGCTCTTCACCCGCCTTTTTGCTGCGGCCATACTCGCTGTTGCCAAAGCGTCCGGCCAAAGTTGCCTGAATGGACGAAGACAGCATGATGGTGGCCTTATTGTTGTGCTTTTTCAGGCAGTTCAACAGGTCAAAGGCAAAGCCAAAGTTGCCCTTCATGAAATCTTCCGGGTTTTCCGGGCGATTCACCCCTGCCAGATTGAACACAAAGTCTGCCTTCTGGCAGTATTCGTCCAGTTCTGCCGGGGTCGAATTCAGGTCGTATTCATAGATTTCATCAATATGCAGTTCTTTGCGGGTCTTGTTTTTTCCGTCTCGGATATTTTTCAGGTTGTTCACAAGGGCGGTTCCCACCATGCCCTTGGCACCTGTCACCAGAATGTTCATTTTCTCACCTCCGGGCGTACCGCTGTGCAATCCGGAACATCTGCTCCATCTGGCACGACTGCAGAATTGCAAACCGTCACATTGCTGCCGATACGAGCATACTTGCCAACTTTTGCACCAGTGCGAACGACGCTATTTGCATAAATGAGCGCATAATTTTCCACGATTGCATCACAATGGATTTCTGTACCCGCATTCAGCAACACGCCATTGCCCACGACTGCACCATTCTGAACACAGGCATTCTGCAAAATGACACACCCATTACCAAGTTTGGCGTAGGGGCTAACGTAGGCACTGGGTGCAATGATATTCGGGAAAGTATAGCCCATTGCCGCAGCTTTCTCATATACCTGCACCCGGAAGTTGTTATTACCAATGCCAACCACGAGCAAACCATAACTCTTGCGCAACTCAGGCAAATTTGCAATCTCACCAACAACAGGAGTACCACAAACCCCAGTCCCAACAGGTTGTCCATCGTCCACAAAAGCGCAGTCATACTGGAGCATTGCCTGCTCGGCCACCATGCGTCCAAAACCACCAGCACCGACGATCAACAGTTTCTTTTTCATGTGAAATTATTTCTTCATAATAGTGTTTCTAAGCATCTTTTTTATCTTATCGAGAAATGGAATTCTATTAAGTCGAAAAGTTTTCCAAACTTTTTCATCGACTGGAATCTTTCCGATTTTTATGTATTTATCATATATTTTCAGCATTCCTTGTTCTTTTTCTGCCGGAAGATGTAGAATTGTGATTCGATTATATTCATAACAAGTTGAAATCAGCCTGAATCCTGCACCAGTCCAAAAACGATAAATATACGCTCCTGCATTCTTAATGCTTTCCCTCATCTCATTCGCTGCAAGAGATAAAATAAACTCATCACCTTTCGTTGTTATAAAATTTTTCTGGAGCATTTCATAATAGACCTGCTCGCATGTGTCAACAAAAGCTTTTGCATTCTCTGCAGATGCTGCAAAAAATTCTCCGCCATAATGTGTAATCAGTTTCCTTTGTCCGCAGTAACTCTCAATCTCATCACACAGCAGAACATAATCCCGTGTGTTCAGGCCATGATTGATATCATATAGCATGATATTCTGCCTGCATTCTGTCCAAATAGCATCAAAACTTCCCTGAATGTAGACATCGGTGTCCATGTAGCAAATTGACTCATACTTCATACAAGAGAGCTTTTTTAGGACGCAAAGCTTATAAAATGCAAGCGCCCATGTATAACTACCTTGAAATCTAAACTGGTCAAATGGGATTTCCATCACTTTAATCTCCCATTTATCAAAAATAGACAGAAATTCTTCAGGAATATTCCATCTGCCAAAGTTTGTAACTAGCGCAACATCCGAATCCGGATTGTAATATTTAGCCGAAATCAATGCCACACAAGCATTCTTTAAATATATTTCGATTTTGCCTTTTCCCTTTATAGAGACATTGACCCCTGAATTCATATTTTCTTCATAGGCAAACGGAATGCAAATCAAATTCATGCCAGTTGTTCCTCTTTACAGACTAATTTTACTTATCTTCTTTCAATGCATTCTGCACATACTCAGTGGTCATAATTTTCTTAACGGTACCTTCCACATCCAGCCGGGTGGTGTTGTGGCTGGTGTAAGACTCATCGGCCATGGTGTGGACCTCGCCCTTGACCACGAACTTATCGTAGTTCAGGTCACGATTGTCAGCGGCGACACGGAAGTAGTGCCCCATGTCCTCACTGCGCAGACGCTCCTCGCGGGTCATCAGGGTCTCGAACAGCTTCTCACCATGACGGGTACCAATGATGTTCGTGCCAGTGTCACCAAACAGCTGCTGAACAGCCTTTGCCAGATCACCAATAGTGGAAGCATCAGACTTTTGGATGAACAGGTCACCGGGATTTCCGTGCTGGAAGGCGAACATGACCAGATCTACAGCCTCGTCCAGATTCATCAGGAAACGGGTCATATTCGGATCCGTGATGGTGATGGGATTGCCCGCCTTGATCTGGTCGATAAACAGTGGGATGACACTGCCGCGAGAGCACATAACGTTACCATAACGAGTGCAGCAGATGGTCGTACCGCCACGCTCAGCCGCCACACGGGCATTTGCAAAGATAACATGCTCCATCATAGCCTTGGAGATACCCATGGCATTGATAGGATAAGCCGCCTTATCCGTAGACAGACAGACAACACGCTTGACACCGGCATCGATAGCAGCATGCAGAACATTGTCTGTGCCGATGATATTGGTCTGAACAGCCTGCATCGGAAAAAACTCACAGGACGGAACCTGCTTCAAAGCAGCAGCATGGAAGATGTAGTCAACACCGGGCATAGCGTCCTTGATGGACTGCGGGTTGCGGACATCACCGATGTAGAACTTGACCTTCTTGGCTGCTTCCGGGTGTTTTGCCTGAAGCTCATGGCGCATATCGTCCTGCTTCTTCTCATCGCGGGAGAAGATGCGGATTTCCTTGAGATCAGAATCCAGAAAGTGCTTCAGCACGGTGGAGCCGAAAGAACCGGTACCACCAGTGATCATAAGGGTTGCGTTATTAAATGCAGACATTTTTATTTCCTCCTATGTGCAGTCAAAACACATCTTTCAAGCAAATTGCATCAAGCATAAGTTTCACATTTGGTCGCATTTTGCGAATAAACAGTGGAAAAATCATGATTGTTGAAATTTGTGTTACTACTGATGCGAACGCAGCACCAGAAGCTCCAAACAATGGAATCAGAAAATAGTTCATTACAACATTTGTTATTGCCGACCCGATATATAGATATTTCAGATATTTTTGACAGTCATAACTTATAACCCAAACATTTCTCGCATCTCCCAAATAAGAAAATGCAATGTACCATGTAACAATTCTCATAGGGGTAATTGCTGGCAGATACGCTTCTCCATACAATATCAAAATGATGTATTTTGCAAACATTGTATACAATATTGAAACTCCAGCAGAAGTATAAAACACAATCGCATATAATTGCCTGCACTTTCGTTCAAAAAGCTTTATATCCGATTCAAATGCCTCCAATATCACCGGATACATTGAGTCATTGATTGCTGCCAGAATAAAACACCATAGACCACATACAGTAACCGCTGTTGAATAAAATCCAACTTCTGTCTCATCCATCATTTGCTTTAGCATCAGTTTGTCGGTACTTCCATAAATCGATACCATCAGTGAAACCAAAATAAAATGATGGCTACTATTCAACAATTCTTTTACTTTTCTCCACGAAAACGAAAGAGATGGTCCTCCATGCCTTCTATAATTGTAATAAAGGCATACTGCAACCACTAGATATTCGATTGAAGACGCTGCTGCAAACCACACCACATTCTTTTGAAACACAAGCAATGAGATTTTATAACCCATCATCACCGTGTATCCAATTGCGGATGCTATCGCAGCATATTTTGATTCAAGTTTTGCTTGGAACCAGTAGTTCAAGGTATCAAAAACCTGTGGAATTGCTCCCAACCCCAGCAACAATACTACTAAATGTGTTGTCCTTTCTTCTCGATCCAGAAAAAGTGTTGCAACCATAATAAGAACAACTGAACAGATACTTGATATCATCCGAACGCCAATAGCTGATCCTGTCGTTTTTCCCTCTTCATTTGGATGATCAATGAAATTTTTAACAATTACCGAATTGATTCCAAGTACACAAAATGTCGAAAAAAAAGATGTGAACGATGATGCATAATTAATCAAGCCATAATTTGATGGTCCAAGATAGCGTGCAGTAAGCATGCTGACAACAAAGGACAGACTCATCTGGTAAATCCGACCAATAATCATCCAGCTTAGACATTTTCTCGTCACTTTAATTTTTAAAAATAGTTTTTTACTTTTTTTCATTAATTTTATCTCTAAGCAATCATTTCACGATGTAATGTGCAAACTTATACACATAGAAAAGATGATGTGACAAAATAAACATCCATTGATTGCACTCCTTACTCGATGGAATATAATCTTCTTTATTATCAAGAATATATTCCAAGAGCTTTTTTTTCTACATCTCGGTATTCGTCTCTTGTACGAACAGCCAAAATCCTAAGCACATTCATTCTTGCCTTCAGCAGCATATTCTTAGCAAGGTCATGCATTTGGGGAAATTGTTCTTCAATTTTCTTGTACTTCAAATCAGACACTTTCAAAATATCAAAATATTTTTCAGAAAAAACCGTCCTAGATGAACTTTCCGAATTCGCCCGATAAAAATAAATCACATCGTTTGTCAAAACAAAAACATTTTGTTTACAGAGAAGTTGAAATACAAAATAACTATCTTCATTTATTCTTATATCTGGAGTAAACCGAGTTTTTCCAATAAATTCTCTCCGAATCAATTTTGCACATGCGGAATACGTAAACAAGTGATCTTTTAGAGAATTTTCAAGAGCTTCTGCACCAGTCCAAATTATTCTGTCTTGAAAAAGTTCCTGATTCTCACAACTTCTTCCAGCAACAACATCCGCATTCGTCTCTTCTGCAATGTTTACCGTCTTTGCCAAGCAGTCTTCAATAAGCTCATCATCCGCATCGAGAAATACAACATAATTTCCAGTTGCTTCATCAATTCCTTGATTTCGAGCCAATGAAACCCCCAAATTTTTTCTGATGAAAAACTGTTATCCGTTCATCAGCAAATCCATATTCTTCCGCTATTCGCCCTGATTTATCTGTGCTCCCATCATCAATCAAAATCAATTCCCAGTTTGTATATGTTTGTCTCAGCACAGACTGAATACAACTATCCAAATATTTTTCCGCATTATAAATCGGCACAATAATGCTTACAAGCGAATCATTTACCGAACCAATCATTTTCCATCACCTTCGCTTCGCTGCAGATTCCATTTTCATATGGACTTTTAGTTTTCTTGGCAAATATTATATTTTCGCACAAATCAATCAGTCTTTCTGCCGCCACATCTGCATTCCACAAATCTGCTATTGTATGGTAAGCATTCAATCCAAGCTTCATGCGATACTCGGCATCATCCATCAATCTACAAACCTGTTGTTCAAGCTGCTTTTGGTTTCCGTTTTCATAGATCAGACCATTCTCTTCGTCCTTGATCAAAAACGGAACCGATCCAATCGCATGGCTTGCCACAACTGCGCAGCCGCTGTTCATAGATTCATTCAGAACCGCGCCCCAGCCTTCATTGAAATCACTGGTGAAGAGGTAAATATCGGCCATTTTTTCCATATAGGAACGGACTTCACTCGCCTTCATAGCGCCAGGCATTTCCACGCAGTCTTCCAGGCTCTTATCTCTAATCATGTTATGGAGCTGTTCTTCCATTTCACCCGTACCAATAAGGGTCATTTTGAAAGAATAACCTTTTTCCTTGAGAGACTCCGCCAGCCGAATGGAAGCATCCGGGTGTTTCCATCCGATCAATCTTCCCGCCCACAGGATGGAAACGCACGGGCGCTTCAGACCATCTGATGCAGCCGACAGTTTTCCTTTCATCAGCTCATCCGGATCATATTTTTTTGCCTCCGGAAAATATCCCCATTTGTAGCATTTTCCACGATAACAGCCAAAACGAGCATAATCGTCTGCAGTATAGGCACTTGCTGCCAGCATATAAAGCGGTTTGGACTGGAATCGTCCGTGATGAAGCCACATCCCGCAAATGATATGCGCAAGGTTGTTCCAATGGATGCCCTTCTTCAATGGGCGCTCACTGTATTTGAAAGTCAGTTTATTCCTTTTCAGACGTGGGATAATATAGGAATCCGGCGCACTTCCAATGATCACAACATCGCTTTCAATAGCCAGTTGTTCAGCTTTTTTCTGCAGCTCATTGCTTTCATTTGCTTTTATCTCAAATGGGTATGTATCTTTATCCAGACTCCAGCCTAATTTGATGCGTTCCTCCGTCATCGGCTCAGTGGCAACAAATTTGAAATCCTCGCCCAAACGATTCACCATTGCCTTACAGAATGGAAGCTGATGCGGGCCAAGGAAATTTGATATAAATGTAATTTTCACTGTCTTATCCCTTTCTTCTGCTTTCATTTCCAGAACAGAACATACGGACTGACTCCCAGATATCCCCAGCCTGTATTCTTGTAGAAGTACAGCAGGCAGAACGCCACACATCCAACGTAAAGCATAAGTTTCAATTCTCTCGATCGGGTTGTTTTTTCAATCATTTCAGGAATCAAAAGGCATTCAAAGAAAGCAAAGTAATACCCCACCCGGCCAATATTCATATGATAAAGGCCCAAGCATTGGATTGCCGCAGCTAGATACATACAATTTATATACAGGTTCCACGGGGCATCACATCGAATAAGAAGGGAGCTCATAAACCAGATCAGAGCATACAATAAGAAACAGGCGTATGCTCCTGTAAACTGGATCGTATTATAGCTGCCAAACAGTGTCGCAGCGACTTGTATAATGGCCGGTGCCATGAAAATCTCAACTATAAATGCTCCAAGCATCAAAAAATGAACGATATGATTTTTGACTTTGATTTTTGAAAGCGGCCATACAACTATCCCAATCAGCGCAGACTTATGGAACATTGCTGCCAAAAGAATCAATGCTGTAAATTTGAGCCACTGCTCATCCTCCGCTTGGAGTACAGCCAGCAAAAACAGACCTATTGCAATCATCTGCCGGATTCCTGAGAAGGAAAACGTAAACAAGCCGAATGTAAAATAGATCAAGATGCTCAAGCACGGATTTTTTGCTCTTTTGTAAAAGAAGTAGAAAACTGGGGCCTGACATAGCACAGACATGATAGCAATAAACCCCTGCCTTGGCACATGAAATACAGCCAGTGTATGAATCAGGATACGAAAAATCAGCTCAAAGTTAAAAACGGGATCGAGCCATCCGCCCCGGGCACTGGCTGTATATCCCCGAAGATACTGTACCATATCTCCACCGACATATTCCGCACGGAGACTCTGCAGTAACACGGTTGACAAAAAAGCCAGACAGACAAAAGTCTTCTTTTTATCTTTCAGTCGGACGTGTTTTATCCCGCCATAAAGGATTCCTGTCCATAAAATCAATCCATAATAAGGAATCATATTTTAATCCGTACTCTGCTCCAAAATCTTTTTGTATATTTTCTCATAATTTTCCACCATTACTTTTTGAGAAAATATTTTTTGACCAGCTTCACAACAAATTTTCTTTTCTTCAGGATGATCAGATACATTTTTCACAGTGTCAGTAAGCTGTTCCATATCACCGTGTGGAATAAAATGCACGTATTTTTCTGGGAAGCTTCCTTCGCCTTCATCTCCATGAAAATAGAAACTGACAATTTCTGTACCACAGCAAAGTGACTCCAGACATGTGGTCGGAAGGCATTCACGATAGCTTGTCAATACCATCACATCAGCTGCAGAATAGAACGCCGCAAGCTCCTCCTGTCCATTTGCACGACCATAGTAGATACCACAAAAGTCTTTTGGGGGAGGGTTATTCAATCCGTCCACAACTACAACCACGTACTTTTCGGAATCCACCCGTTGGGACAATTCCGTGATAAACTTTCCGCCTTTTACAGGGTCGGTATAGCTTGCCGTTACATGAAGGATCATCTTGCGGTCGCCAACATTTAGTTTCTCTCGAAGAACCAGCGCTTCTTTTTCTCGATAATGAAATATATCTGTGTCAATTCCATTTAATACGGTGCGGATTGGATACTGCTTCAGTACCGGCGACTGTGTCGCTCGCTCTCCCACCCAATTCGAAACCGGACAAAGGATCAGATCATCAAACCCTTCAAATGCTTCTTTCATCTTCTTCCAGTTCCACGCAGCTGCTCCTTTTCTGGTGGAATTGATTGCTTCTTTTTGATTTGGGCAATTATGACAACCAGTCTTCCATTCATTGCATTCAAATGCATGTCCGCAATTTCCGGTATACATAAACTCAGCATGAAGCGTTAAAACGGTTGGAATATGATTCTTTTTCAGATAATTTAAAAGTCGATAGATATCCACAAAGTAACCATTGATGCACTGCAGATGCACCACATCCGGTTTTTCCCGCTCCAATCGGTGCAGCAGTGTCAGTGTTCCAAATGGTGTCACAGCATACGGATGACCTGTCAGCCGGGACAGAACATTCCATGCCTTCGCCTCGAACTCTGTACAGGTTTTATAAACCCCTGCTTCCTGTACTTCTGACGACGTCCATATAAAACAACACTGTCAAATCCATTTTTCTAGCATGTTTTTATGGATATCTCTCGTAATTTTTCCAGTGCTTCCATATGTCGTATACGCAATTAA
>ENA-OQDC01000387-OQDC01000387.1-human-gut-metagenome-genome-assembly--contig:-NODE-387-length-32439-cov-7.645302_pt1 | contig 32439 bp, 32 predicted proteins | sample MGYA00242770_ERZ504601 | MGnify/ENA primary metagenome ERZ504601 (study PRJEB26092, sample SAMD00036305) | human gut metagenome | host: Homo sapiens | study: EMG produced TPA metagenomics assembly of...
CTGTTATGGTGAGTGCCTTGATTATTGAAATCGTCGAAATCATCGAAATTATTTGTCAGTCATAATCCTTCGGTTTTAAGATGCAGACTACAAGCAAGGGCGCCAAAAGCAAGGATCATGCCACTGCTGCTCAATAGAAAGAAAGGGAAACAATGAGGTTCTCGTTAGGAAAAATAATTGCTCTCTGCGGTGCTGCGGCGATGGTTGTTCCATTGGCAGCGTGTGGAACAACTCAGTCGGAAACTTCCGATGGGAGCGGTAAGACGGTTGTTAATGTTTGGGCTTGGGATAACAATCTTAAAGCTAATGCTAAGGTTTTCATGAAGAAAAACCCTAACATTGTCATCAAATTTACCAATGCCGGTAGTAGTAAAGATGAATACAAAGCTCTGAATAATGCTTTGGAAGCTGGCAGTGGAATTCCGGATATAGCCATGATTGAATATTTTGCGATTCCTGAGTATGCAATTAAGGGCTCTCTTAAAAATCTGAATGACTATGGGACTGCCAAATATAAGGATTTCTACACCCCAGGTACTTGGAATGCAGTGAATTTCAATGGCGGTATGTATGGTATGCCAGTCGACTCTGGACCAATGGCTTTTTTCTATGACAAAGAGGTATTTGACAAAGCTGGCATTTCTGAGCCGCCAAGTACTTGGGATGAGTTCTATCAAGATGCAAAGAAGATTAAGCAGATTGGTTCATATATTACTAATGATCCAGGGAACGCCGGATTCTTCAATGCAATGGTCTGGCAAGCAGGTGGACACCCATATTCCACATCTAAAGACGGCACCAAGGTTACCGTCAAACTCACTACTGATAAAGGAGTGCAGAAATTCTGTGACTTCTGGCAAAAGATGATTGATGAAGGACTAATCGAAACGAAGACAAAAGATAGTTCTGATGATTGGTATCGTTCAGTTGGTTCCGGAGAATTTGCGAGCGTGATATCTGCTGCATGGGCTCCCGGCATGTTTTTAAACAATGCTTCGGAGGGTGCTGGAAAGTGGCGAATTGCTCAAATGCCAACGTGGAACGCCGGCGAGAAGGTAAGTTCTGAGAACGGCGGCTCCTCCCTTGCCCTGATGTCGTCATCCAAGAATGCGGATGCTGCGTACAAGTTTATGGAATTTGCCAGCACTAATTCTGATGCCATCATGTCCCGTGTGGACCAAGGCGGTTTTCCTGCTGATTTGAAGACCATGTCTAACGATAAATTCCTTAGCCAGACTACTATGGTGAACTCCGATGGAGACACGGTGGATTATTTTGGCGGTGAGAAGTTCAATGCTGAATTCGCCGAGGCTGCGAAGCGTGTCACATCTAAGTTCGAATTTCTGCCCTATGACGTTTATGCGCGAAGCGTTTTCACCGACACTGTCGGGGCGGCTTACACGGGACAGACCACAATGAAGGAAGGTGTGAAGGCTTGGCAGGACAAGCTCGTTGAGCAAGGAAAGAGCCAAGGCTTTACTGTGAACGAATAAGGATAACAATGGCTGGAATCAAGGACGTGGCGGCTCTCGCAGGAGTTTCCATAAGCACGGTTTCCTATGTGATGACAGGGAAACGTCCCATAGGGGCAAATACCCGTCGGAGGGTATTGCAAGCTGCGCGGGAACTTGGTTACTTGGCGAAAAACGGTGGTCCAGCTCCGTTGAGTGGTGAGACTCATTTCGTCGCGCTGAGTTCGCCCGTCCATGATTCCACCAGCTATACCAATTATTGTGCTTATTTTCTAAATTTTCTCAAAGCGGCCAGGCAACTTGGCTATGAAACGTTGCTGTTGACTGAGGAAACAGGAGATGAGCAGCTTCGCTCTATCATCGATACTGGGATGGTGGATGGTGTCGCTCTTATGGATGTGACTATGAATGATCCCCGAATTGAATTAGCTCAGCTTTCAAGTATTCCGCTCATTTCTATTGGACATCCTATGAATGAAATAAATGTGCCATGCATTGATACCGATTTTATTGAAATGGGTGAAATGATCATGCAAACGCTTTATCGTAATGGGCACAGCAGAATTCTGTTTGCAGGGGGGAAGGAGATTGATTACGAACGAAATGGAGGTGCAAATTACCTCATTCGACTCAGGACATCAATGCATGATGCTGCTGCGCGATACAAGATTCATATAGATGAAGAGTTTACCGACGAGGATGATTTCGAGGCTGCCGAAAACCTACTTGAGAGGTTCATCTCGAGTGAGAACACAGCAATTGTGACTCAGGGCGGCCCATTGTTCCTTAATAATCTTGTTGCTGCGACGCGGCAGCGTGGAATGAAGATTCCTCAAGATCTTTCGCTGATTTCAGCGGGAACATATACAGATTCCATAGGCAAGCGTCTGAGGATAGATGAATTTCCCTTAATGCCAGCAGAGTTGTGTCAACTGGGCATGAGCATGCTTGTTCGGCTCATGGATGGAACTCTAAAGGGAAAGGAAAAAGCAACATTGATTCATCCCGTATATAGGCAACGTGGATCCATAGCATCGCGTTGATGAAGAACTTGATTTAATAAGGAAACAAGATATGACTGATTTCAATCGTTCCGTCCTTCCCGACGTCGTGCGTTCCAACGGCGCGACCCCGAACCCGTGGTGGGCCAACGCGGTGGTCTACCAGATCTACCCGCGTTCCTTCCAGGACACGAACGGCGACGGCATCGGCGATCTGAAGGGCATCACCAGCCGTCTCGATTATTTGGCCGATCTTGGCGTGGACGTGCTGTGGCTGTCCCCGGTCTACAGGTCGCCGCAGGACGACAACGGCTACGACATCTCCGACTACCAGGACATCGACCCGCTGTTCGGCACGTTGGAGGACATGGACGAGCTGCTCGCCGAGGCGCACAGGCGCGGTCTGAAGATCGTGATGGATTTGGTGGTCAACCACACGTCCGACGAGCACGCCTGGTTCCAGGCCTCCCGGGACAAGGACGATCCGCATGCCGACTGGTATTGGTGGCGTCCGGCCAGGCCGGGCCACGAGCCGGGCACTCCGGGAGCCGAGCCGAACCGGTGGGGTTCGTATTTCGGCGGTTCCGCTTGGCAGTACGATCCGAAGCGCGGCGAATACTATTTCCACCAATTCTCTAAGAAGCAGCCGGATTTGAATTGGGAGAATCCGGAGGTGCGCAAGGCCGTCTACAAGATGATGAACTGGTGGATGGACCGCGGCATCGACGGCTTCCGCATGGACGTCATCACCCTCATTTCGAAGAAGGTCGACAAGAACGGACGTCTGCCGGGTGAGGAAGGTTCCGAAATCGCCGATCTGCCGGTCGGAGAGGAAGGATATTCGAATCCGAACCCGTTCTGCGCGGACGGCCCAAGGCAGGACGAGTTTCTTGCCGAAATGCGTCACGAGGTCTTCGACGGTCGCGAAGGGTTCCTGACTGTAGGCGAGGCTCCGGGCATCACCCCAGCTCGCAACGAGCACATCACTGACCCAGAAAACGGCGAACTAGACATGCTGTTCCTGTTTGAGCATCTGGATGCCGATTGCGAGGACAATACCAAGTGGAAGCCGACCAAGCTCGAACTCCCCAAGCTGAAGGAGATTCTCAACGGCCAACAGAATGCGGTATCCAAAGCCGGCTGGGCCAGCCTGTTCTTCGATAACCATGACCAGCCACGCATCGTCTCCCGCTGGGGCGACGACTCCACCAAGGAGACTCGCAAGGCATCGGCGAAGGCGCTTGCCCTGCTGCTGCACATGCACCGCGGCACCCCGTACATCTACGAAGGCGAGGAACTGGGCATGACCAATGCCCACTTCACCGAACTTGACCAGTACCGCGACCTCGAATCCCTAAACGCCTACAGGCAGAGAGTTATCGAAACCGGAGTGCAGGACTCCGAATCCATGATGCATGGAATCGCAGAACGCAGCCGAGACAACGCGCGTACGCCGATGCAGTGGGACGGCTCCAAGTACGCCGGCTTCACCGCGCCGGACGCAGCCACCGAACCGTGGATCAGCGTCAACCCGAACCACGTGGAAATCAACGCCGCAGCGCAATGCGATGACCCGAAATCCGTGCACGCTTTCTATAAGCAGCTCATAGATCTAAGGCACAGGAATCCAGTCGTGGCCGCAGGAGATTTCCAGCTGCTGGACGAGTCGGATCGACAGGTGTATTCGTTTGTCCGCGCTCTTTCGTCCAAGGACGGGCAGGTCGCTAAACGACTTCTCGTCATGGTCAATGTCTCGGGAGAGATTGCACGTATTCCGTCGGAAACAGCGGCCTTGCTTCCCCTCGATGTCGACGAATCCCATATCGTCATAACAACGCACGATTCAGCTCACACCAAACTTTCGCTTACGAAGCGTGAACTGGCTCCATGGGAGGGAGTGGCGATCGAACTTTAATTACCATGCTTAGCATGTAACGTTTCACTCATCATAAGTGGACAGATGGCGGGCAAAATTCCATTCCCCTCAACCCGCCATAGCCCTTCCGACAAACGGTATCAATAACCGGAAATCGGAACGTGCTCTCATCCTGGTGACATGGATTTGGTTTCCTTCTCTTTCCCAAGTCCTCGCCACCAGGATGTTTTTCTTTAGGAACAACAAAGGGTCAGCCCCATCTGCGAGGCAAGACATTCGCCAATCAAGAATAGGGGAACCGCAACTACGAGCCTTCTCAAAATTCAGATGCTCTTCCCTTGCTTTTATGCATCCTGCATATTCTCCTAAGCATCGACAAAATCAGGAGCATATACGCATAGGACGCACATCCGAGCAGAGAATTTCGCCGTCACATACCCATATGGCATCTCATGACTTCTCCATCAGACTTATGACAGAGGAGCAGTTGAAGCCCTCAATGCAAGATATGTATCCAAAACCCTATTCTGAACTTCAGGCTGTTGTCCACGGATAAGATCCAACACCAGACGCCCTGCCTCAGCACCAAGAAAATCCACTTCCTGATGAACGGTGGTGAGATTGAATTGCTTTGCATAGGTGCTGTCATCAAAACCGACAAGCGACATGTCCTGAGGAACTTTAATACCGCTCCGCATCAGCTTGAATAACAGCGGAATGGCCATCCCATCACTCAAACAACAGACTGCCGTAGGCCGCGGCGAGCATGTCAGCAATTGCGATATCGCGTAATTCTCCGGTTCATCAACTTCACGTGGCACATGAATCAACAAAGGCTCAATGGATTCGCCAACGTCATGGCATGCACGCAGGAAGGCATCGGAACGTAAATCAGCGCTATACGGCAAGGGTGCATGCTTCAATTCGGAACATACAAAACAAACTCTGTGGTGTCCAAGATCATGCAGATGCTTAACAACCAAGCGCATACTGGCATATTCATCAATGCCGATGGTGGCGCTAAAACCCTGTGTAACAGGCACATTGATACCAATCAACGGTATATCAAGACGTCTAAGATCCTCGATTTCCATCACGTCTACACCGAACGACGAGACGACCACGGCATCAACGTTGTGCCGCAATGGAATCTCCTCAAACAGTTGCCGACGATTGGTTACATCGGGAATGTAATACGTACAAATGTCATAGCCCTCCGGCTGCAACACATCATTCAACGCCCGCTCTAAACACTGATGTAGCCTGCTCTACATCATCGGCTGTCGGTGCAACAGACGTATCGCCTCCATATACCTTCATGGCTTCACGCATGTTGTCGCGAATACCAATATAGTCGATAACCATACCATATTCTTTCCCCGGATATTTTCTGTTTACACGGCTTATTGTCTGTATCAGCAAATGCTTCTTAAGAGGCTTGTCATTATATAAATATGTAAGGCAAGGAACATCAAAGCCCGTAATCCACATATCTACAACAATTACAATACTGAAATTTGATTTTTTCCTGTTTAAAAGCAGCATCCAATTCTTCTGAACGCTTATCATTTTTAACTCCGCCAAGATAATCATACATATCTTTTTCATCATTACTGCCGACACTAGATACCATTGCCATAAATGGCATCGGTTTCAATTCTTTCAGTTCCTCTTCTGTTACAGAAACCCCATCCGGTGATTTCTTTTCCTCAAACCATTCCGGGTATTTATCCTTAAACTTCTGTAATAATGCATAAGCAATCTTTCTATTAGAACATACAACCATTGCTTTTTGTATTCTATCCGGATCACCTGCACAAGACGCAACATAATGGTTGTGGATATCTGTAGCAAGACGCTCAAGTCTGGAAGGCTCACCAAGAATTATTTCCATGGAGCTCATTGCTTTCTTACTTGCTTCGATATCCTCATATGTTGCACCATCATCTGCACATTTTTTTATAATAATTCTCAATTTCTTTTACTTTTTTATTATCAAGCAATACCTTTGCAATACGCGGATGATACTTAATGGAAACAGTAAGTCCATCTACAACTGCCTGATCCATTGTATATCGGTCAATTTCATCACCAAAGGTCTGATAAGTTTCCGCAATAGGCGTTCCGGTAAAACCAACGAAAGTAGCATGTGGAAATGCTTCCTTCAATACTTTTGCATATGGTTTTGAAACCATAGCTTTCATATTTTCATCGGCATCTTTACTAAACTGAATTTTCTTAGAATGTTCAAGCTGAGTTCTGTGAGCCTCGTCTGAAAAACATATAATATTCTGCCTATCATTAATAAGTCCGATTTTGTCATCTTCCCTATCGCAGAATTTCTGAATGGTACAAATATAAAAACCGCCACTTTGTCTTGCACCAAGTTCCTGCCTCAACTGTGCTCTGTTTTTTACAACAGATACTTCACCCAGATTAAGAAACTCTTTACTCTTTGTAAAAAGTTTTGAACCTGTTTTTGCAGTTCATCTCTATCAACAATTAATATAATTGTTGGTGAACCGATTTCCGGAATATCCGTACAACGAAGTGCAAGCTGACGTGCAAGAAAAGCCATCGTATATGTTTTTCCACATCCGGTTGCTCCAAAGTATTGTACCACCTTTACCACTTTTTTTTCAACTACCGATTTTAATAATACTTTGCTTGAGTAATCTTGCAGCAAAGAACTGTGGATAACGACATACAATTTCTTGCTCATCGCTATCATAAATACTATCCTGAAAATAAATATAATCTCTGAAAATCTCCAAGAATCGCTCTGGTGAATAAACACCCTTTATCATAGTTTCTGTTTCTGCAAAAGGTAAGGTGGATACAGCGTCTCCTTCATTTACTCTACGCCAAGCATAAAAGTGCTCGTAAGGTGTACGTACTGTACCTAATCTTGTTTTCACACCATCTGAAATGCAAGCCAAAGGGCAATAATGTAAAAGTGTGGAATATCTCTCCAGTATCGAATATTAATTTGTTCCCAAGCATCATAAATAGTCGCATTGGCATCAGTGGGATTTTTCAACTCAATGACACACAGAGGTATACCATTTACAAACAAAAGCACATCCGGTCTACGATTTTCTTTCTGACCATTGTTGTATATTCTACTGTAAACTGATTTACTACACGGAAGATATTCTTATCCAAATTGTCAAAATCAATAAGTGGTATCATTCTTGGTAGCCCATCCTGCGGTGTAAACTGAACACCATTTACCATCCAACCATACACTTTGTGCAAAGTGGCAAAATCACTTTCCGCACCTACAAGACGGACATTATCGTAAATTTGTGTCACTTCCTCTTCCGTCAAATCCGGATTGGTGTCTGCTATAAACTTCTTGAAATCATCAACAATTAGTATATCTCTTTTTGTGACACGATGGATATTATTGCCAGAAGAATACTTCCAACCTTCCGCTTCTAAAAATCCAATGAAGGCATATTCATATTCTGATTCACAATAATGGCCATTGTATTCTTTTAATCTTGCCATAGGCTATGCCTCCTTTGCTTTTCTCGCCTCTTCTATAGACCCTTTGATAAGAATAGGACAGATATCTTTTATCTGTGCTTTGAGTTTTTCGTTAATATCTCTACGAGTATTATAAGCCTCAAAAATATTTACAATATCCTGTTGAATTTCAATGTTTGGAATCGGAATTAAAACATTTTTCATTTCTTCCCAATCAAAAGTTTCCCTCGCACTTCCCCATGAATTAAATCGAGAATATCTATTAAACTCACTTCTTTCAAACAGCATAGATAAATATGCAGGCAATAACGTATTTGTGTCATCTACTTTGAACACAATATACGACGAGGAACATATATATGTTTCATCACTATTGTTTCTAGCAAGTGATATTTTCTCTCCATTTCTTGAAGTGACTGTAACATATGCAAATTCATCTGGCTTTACAACTGCGTATGGTTTCAGAGATACTCCTTCCATGTTTGCCTTTGTGTATATGAATCTTTTTTCAATGGATATACCGCGTACCGCGTCTAAACCATATACTAAATCATCATTTTTTTCGTCACAAAGAGCGATATAATTTCCTAACTTCTTATGTGGCAGCTCTTTTCTAAGTTCTTCAATATATGCATCACAAACGAGTTTTAAATCATCCAATCCACGCTCATAGCTTTTCTGATTTTCAAGCATAGCATTATAAACATCTACATATTTTTGTTGGATTTGAATTGGTGGAAGAAAAATTTCTTCTTCACAAAATATATTCCAATCAAAAACCTCAGTGGAACTTCCCCATGAAATAAACTCTGCGTATCTGTCCCATTCTTTTCTACATAAATACATGAATAAATATGTGTCCAATATTTTTTTCTTTGCTGTTTCCTTAATTCTAAAAACATTGTCATTAAAAGTGATAATAAATGTTTTTTCAGTATCATTAAAACCAATACCGAGTTTTCTACTTCCTCTTGGATTGTATGCAAAGTGCCTTGGTGGAACTAAATGGAAATTTGAAAAATCTTTCTTCTCCAAATTTCCTCTCATTGGCATAATAATTTTATCGATGTTTACACCTATTGCATCATCTTCACCATATAATCCATTGGCATTTTTTTCATTTGTTAATTCAATCAATTCACCAAATTTATATTTAGTCAATCCCATATCCAATCCCCCTAAATGCATCTTCCAACATCTGCTGGGATTTCTTTTCCAGCTTCATAATCTCTTTCATTTCAGATTGAATACGAGCCATTTCTTTTTCATAATCAATTTCTAAATCATGGTCAATAAACTCAATGTATTTGCTTGGTGTAAGAGCCCAACCTTTACTTTCAATTTCATTAATGCACACACCACGGTAAAGTTCTGGTATCTCATAGGCTGCTCCATCAGTTTCCTCACATTGCCATGTGTGATAAATATCTGCTGCCTTCTCAATTTGTTCTGTATCCAACCGAACTTTCTTTTTGCTCTCACCCTTAACAGCATTTTCTGTCCATTGGCGTAAATCCATAAAGAGTATCTCATGCTCGCGGTTTCGGAGATTTCTTCCATGGTATTTTCCACCTTTTTTATTCTGATTTAGAATCCACAGAGTAACACTGATATCTGTAGTAATAAACAATTCTCTTGGCAGAACAACGATAGCCTCAATTTTATCATTCTGAATCAGTTCCTTACGTATTTCCAATGTATCGCTATCATTCAATGCACCATTCGCAAGAAGGAATCCTGCTACTCCATCAGTTTTCTTCAAATGTGAAAGTATATGCAAAATCCATGCATAATTTGCGTTGCTTTCAGGTGGCGTTTGATAGTCAGACCAACGACCGTCATTTTTCAAATTGTCATTATACCAGCCCTTCAGATTAAAAGGTGGATTTGCCATAATATAGTTAAAGTGCAACCCCTTGTGTAAATCATGTGTAAATGATGAATCTGCTTCTTCTCCTAGATTATGGCTAATTCCACGCAAAGCCAAATTCATTTTCGCAAGGCGATATGTAGCCGGTTCTTTTTCCTGACCATATACATTGATACCATTTAAGTTTCCCTGCTTTGACTTTACAAGTTCAGCACTCTGAATAAACATTCCTCCCGAACCACAGCAAGGATCATATAAGGTGCCATCATAAGGCTCAATCATCGTTGCAATAAGTTGAACTACGTCATGAGGTGTATAAAATTCTCCTTCCTCCTTTGTAGCATTTACCGCAAACTCCTTAAGAAAGTATTCGTATACACGACCAATAAGGTCTTTTTCCTCTCCAAATGTCTTATGACTGATTTTGTTCACTTCATCAACAATTTTCTTTATATCATTAGCTGCTAAATTGCGTGCTGTAAATGTTCCTTTAACAAAACAGCCTTTCAACTGTGGATCTTCTTCCTCAAGCCTTTGCAAAGCTGTATCAAGTGCAACATTAAGCTGTGGTGCCGGTGTACTGATAATAGTCGACCATCTTGCTTCTGGTGGTAAATTATATGTACCATCTGCAAAAGTAGCATCATCAAAGAATGCTGCTCTAATGTTCTCATCTTCCGGATCTAATCCCTGCTCTTTAAGTGTCTGTTTTAGATTTTCAATTCCATCCTCATACTTTTCGCCGATAAACCTCAAGAACACTAGCGTAAGCATCATATCTCTTTTTTCAAAGAATGAGCCAGAATTACGTGCCGCACGCAAATAATCTCTACAATTAAATAAAATATTATCTATGTTCAATGCCTTTTCCGTTGTTTTCTTCTTAGCCATATTACTTTTCTTCCCCTTCCTCGTCTGGAACAAATTCCATGATATCCTGTATCTCACAATGCAATACTTTACATACTTTTTCCAAAACTTGCGTACTTACATGTTCATTCTTCCCTAGTTTAGCCAGTGCATTTGTTGTAATTCCTGCCTGATCTCTAAGGTCAACTTTCATCATATTTTCATCTATTAATTTCTTCCATAATTTGTTATATCTGATTGCCATTATTATCCCTTTCATATCATTACAACTATTTATCATTTCTTTTTCATTATATCATCAAATCCAGCTTATTTCAATCTGAAATTGATTTTTTCAATCTCTAAATTATATATAAAGCAAACTCAAATGCTATATCCGTATGAGCATAAGTACCGCCATATCGTCTTGGTTTTGATGCGATACCGATTGCATCTGTTGCTTTTATCCTCTGCTGCGGTGTCAACGCAAAAACATTATCTTCAGATTCTGCTTTAAACCTATCGAATTTGATAGGTTTAAAATTCGAATTATGAATTTGTTCTCACAAAAATAAGGCTCCGAACCTACTATGTAGATTCAGAACCTTAAAGTGTATAGATTATTCATTTTTACAAAAACTGAATAATGAGGTTTGCGAACAAACACGTTTTATTCAAACTCGGGTGTGGATTAGATAATCCAGGTAGTTTTCAGTACACATTTGTGCCATTTTGTATTCGTATTCTCTGGATTTTATCTGATATTTTTCTCATGCCAAATTATTAGAGCCAAAATAGAGCCATCACAATTTCTATTTTTATTTCCCTCGCAACTTAAATATTATCTAAAAATTCAAATGTCAAAAATGCTTATCTGTGTTTCCTTTAACGACACAACCTTTCTAGTACTAATCTTATCATCTTTTTCTATATGACCACATAAAAGTGGTGACAAAGGATCATACTTTTGGAAATTAGATTCCACACTTTTTGCACTATAATTCGCATAACAATATACACATCCGTTTTTACATGTATTATATGTACCTACCTCAACACTTTCTACACAGCCACATTCAATACGCTGATTTTTGTCTTTATTTATCTTTAATTTGCAACCTATAATTTTTCAATTAATTCCTTATCAATACAGGAATTATGAATTATTCCATATTCATCCAAATCAATTTTTTCAGCACAACTTCCAATTTTGATATGATTTTCTTTTGCTATATTGCTTAATTCTTTTGCAAATCCCCGTAATTCACTATCGCTCAAATCATAACTTAACAAATTATCCATATTTTTCTTATTCTTAGGATAAATATCCAAAAAACTGATTACACATTTTTCCGTATATCCACTTAATGCCTCTGCAATACTTCTAAATGCTTTTAAATGATATTTGGCATTATACCTATTACTAAAAAAAATAGGATCATATCTCCAAACCACCTTTTCTTTACCTATTCTATTTGATAATTCTTGAAAAATAGGAATGACTGATGTTTTTTTATTTGGCAAATTTCTCTCCACATCATTTCCGTACCCTGTAAGTGTGAACTGAAAATAATAATTATACGCTTCTAGTTCGTCTAATCTCTCCATCATCGGCAATGGATTTTTAGTCCAAAACACAATACAGTCTACCACATCTGGCGATATTTTAATTTCACTTATTTGATGAAAATTCATTGGATTACGAACATATAAAAATCCCTCTTTTAATCTATTAAAAAACCATTCAGAATAATAATTCGGAATATCTGTTCTTCTACTTACACTCAAAATCATCTAATCACTTCTTTCTGCTCTTTTTTTATGAGTATCTGTGCACTAGCACAACTGTCAAATGGATTATATGCCTTTCTTATTTCATCCGGAATGTCATCAAAAATAAGACAATTCCTTTTATATTCATCCCCATATTCAAAATGTCTGTCTTTATTGTTGTTATTAAAATGCATTCTCCTAACTATCTTTGGATTACTAATTTTTGATTCTAATGCTCAAAAAAATTTCTCTTTCCACCATTATATGCTTTGCTTAAGTTTATGTCGTTACATAAAATATAAATCGGCTTTTCACCACATGCATTTAAAAAAGTCGCCAACTTATCAATAAACTGATTTATCTCTATTGTACTCGAATTCTTATACATATCTGAAAATACATATTGAAAAATCAGTACATCGGGAACCCAGCTATGTCTAGTAATTATATCAACTAATTCTAATATATCTTTTTTGATAAAAAATTAATTCCATTTCCAAAATATTCTTTAATATCACTCCAAATACGCCTCCACACATTTCCTAATGGATCAATCCCTCTATATTGCAATTTTTCATAATTAAGTACACCTTTTTCTTTAAGATAATCAACTGCTGCTAACTCTGTACACGGACCACACCCAACGGACATAATCTTTAACGTTTTCTTATTCCGAATCTCAGCAAAACACGCTAAACCATATGTGATTTCCGAGGCATATTTATATGCATATTTACAATAATAACAATCTGCCATATGAACACAATCATATTTTCGTGGTACTGGCGCATTCTGCGGATAATGCACATATTGCATACACTTCTGACAGTCACCTGGGCAATTATCTCCGTATGAACAGTCTTCGCATTGTTCATGCTCGTTTTGAAATTTATCTCTATAAGAACATTTTTCAATTAAGTCATATAAAAGCATATCCCTCTCCCCTTTGCTTTCTGTTTCATATATTGTATCATTTTTCTATTATAATTGAAGTAATTTTCAATTATCGTTGTCTAGTCGCACAACATTATTATCAAACGAAAAGCAAGCCTTTTCAGACTTGCTTTCTATCATACTTTCCTTATTGGCAAATAATCTCTTTCTCCACAATCTCCTTCACATACGCCTGTATGTTGTTCATTCTTCTAACCCCTTCTAAGACATTTTCCACCTTTCTTATCGTTCTCTATCCATAGATTTTTTCTTAACTGACCGTTTCGGCTGCTGTCTGCCTTCCTGCTGATAGCGGTGTAGTTTTTCCAGTACACTTGCTTTTTTCGGCTGTTCTAACGGATTTTCTTTCTTCTGCTCCGTCTGATTTTTCCATGCTCGCAGTTCTTCATTGTATTCCATAATCAGTTTTTCTGCCTTGTTATAGACCTTCTGAAATGATTGCACATTTGGATACCCTTCACGTTTTACGATCTGCTCCATACTCCTGTGCAGACGCTTTTCCAAATCCTCTAACAGTTCAATTCGCCCTTCCAGAGATTTTCGCTCTTTGCCTTTAAAGAACCCTCGTAACTCTGACAGTTGCTTTTTCAAAGAAGAAATATCCTGCTGTGTGCGTTTTATCTCCATGGACTGTCTCTGCAATTCATACATAACCTTCTGCATATCTTTCCACTCCTGTAAATCAATCTTTGACACAGGTTTTGGCGGTAGTTTAAATTTGAAAATTACTTCCTGTAAAAAGTCTTTCGCACCTCGGATAATCAGACGGAACATATCCGGCAGCCAACCGTGTTTCCTAATAGATTGCAAGGTTTTGTCTGTGATTTTTTCCTGCTTGATTTTCAAAATATCCTTTTCAGGAACACCCTCGACTAATGCCACATCAACTGTCCGATTCCATTCCTGCCTTGCCGCATTGTCTGCCTTTATCTCCTCTGCCTTCGGATTGTTCTTTCCGATTTTCTTCGTTGCTAGATAAACACCTCCCTGCTGGAATACAGAAAGTTTTTCTGATTCTTCTTTTACATAGCAGTTAATTGTATCCGTAAACAGTTCCTTCACTTCTTTAGTAAATGATTTGTCCTTAAACCATTCCTCTTTTTTTGTGAAGATATGACTTTCATAAACTTCCCCTTTCGAGATAATGCTGCACCCTGCTCGGATATTTCCCTGCTCGTCTAAAATCTCTTTTTTCGTGCGTCTATGTTTTCCCTGCTCATCATAAAACATATTTCGAGTGGCAATCTTCACTTCAGGCTGCTCCAACATTTTCCGTTCGCTGAATACCAGATGGATATGATAATTCGTTTTTGTCTTGTTATGATGAAGGGCGGCACTACACTCCATACCATATCTTTTATGGAAAGTTTCCGTAAAAAGTCTTACCACATCACCTGCCCTGTACTGAACAAAACTTTCGGGAAGTGCAATAATAAACTCACGCCCTTCGATACATTTCCCTGCCGATCCGCTCGCCTTAAAATCCAACTGATTTTCTCTTGCAAGATTTTTCCAAAACTCCGGTGTTGCCCCTTCTGTCTGATAGGTCTCATAGAGATACTCCTGTCGTTTCGGATTGGAGATATAATCAATACGCCCTGCCACATCGGACAGCTTACTTTGTCTGATAAATGAATGTCTGCCTATAAGCATCCTCCTTCCCTGCCTCTCGCCAGCTTTGCTGTGAGTAGGTGCATAGGCACCTGTTTACGAACTTATCCGCCTGTTGGCGGTACAGCTCCCGGCAGGGGAAATACACAGAGCATAAACAAAGTTTGTGCGATGGGTATATTTCGCTCTCAAGCGCCGAGGGCTTGTTTTGTTTAACAAAATCCGATTACTTCTCGGACTTACGCTTATATTTATGGGCGTATCCGCCCTTTTGATCTGCCCATATTCAGGCTGCTTTTTCTATGACTGACAGCAGATGTTCTACGGTACTTTCTTCCCATCCGGCAAGCCATATCAGAGTTTTTTCCTCTGCTTTTGTCAGTTCCACGTCTGCCAGTACCTTGTTCATTTTTTGTATCTGTCTGCCCTCCATCTCATAAAATAAAGCATTCACATTTCTGCTTTCTCTTTCCGGCTGCTTCAACATCCGCAACACTCCTTTCCTGCCTTATCTGTTATTTACAGGTGCGTGTGACGCTCCTGTTTCTATCATCAAAGAAGAATTACCACCGGAATTTCTCCGGCACTCCTCGTTTGTCCAGATATTCTTTTCTCGCCTGTTCCCGTTCTTCCTCTGTGGGCGCAGTTTTGTATTTTGAATATAAATCTCTCATTACCAAAGCATCCAATTTCGCTTCTAATCCTTGTTTTATACTTGGTAAATTTTCTTCCATATCCAGCAAATGAAATTTTACAAGTTCCATAAATAACTGCTCCGGTATCTGTATTTGTTTCATACGCTCTCCTTTCCAACTCCGCAACAATGCAATGTCTTTAGTTTTTGCAACCTTACATTTACGTCTCTGCAATTTCTATACACTCTGCATTGTTGCGCTCTTATCTACGGTTTCACGATTTCATCAAGTTTCCAATACCATGATTCTCCAATCCGTTTTCCTTTAATACCCAACTCTTTTTTCGCATTTTCCAATGTTCGTTTTGAAATTCCTTTTTCTTCGGCAAGGTTAACAATATCCTCACTTTTTACCACGCTGTTTGTTTCTGCCAGTTCATAAATGAGTTGTTTTGCCCGCTCCTTTTTATTTGCTTTCGGGGTGATTCCTCCCAACAATTCGTCTGCCGTAATTTCATAATCGCCCAGCTAATGAAAGCCTTCTTCCGTCAGTTCAAATGCCTTTGAATGTCCGAATGCGGCAAGGTTATTCTTTATCTGCACAACTGCTCTTGTATTTTTCTGTCCCTCTATTCTGCCGACTAAAAGAACGCTTCTTGCTACTGCAAAAAAGTCAATCGAACCCATTCCTCGATATGCCGCCTTGTTTCCGGCAGCCTTATTCATATGACCAATTAGGATAATCGCGCACTTATACTTCTCTGCTAAAAGTCCTAATTTCTTAGTCATATCTCTTGCTTCATTTGCCCGGTTCATATCCATTCCGCCACCCAGATAGGCTTGTATCGGGTCTAAAATAAGTAATCGTGCATTGGTTTGAACAATCGCCTGTTCCAAACGTTCATCTATCATAGAAAGAGATTTTTCGCTTTCGTCAATAACCATAATTTTCTCACAATCAGCATCTGCCACTTCAAGTCTTGGCTTAACTGTATCTGCTAATCCATCCTCGGCAGTCTGATAAATAATATTCATAGGCTCTGATACCTGCATATCTTCATCAAGTCCGATACCCTTTGATAATTTGGCTGCAAGATTCAATACAAGTGTTGTTTTTCCATCTCCCGGATCGCCTTGAATAATTGTCAATTTCCCATAAGGGATAAACGGATACCACAACCATTCAATTTCCTGCGATTGAATATCTGCCATATTGATAATTTTTAATTCAATTTTCTGTTCTTCCATAAAGTCCTCCATTCAAAAATTCTGTTGTTTCTGCGGAGAACCTCTGTTATACTGATTTTGTAAATATCTTGATAACAAAGGTTATCCGATTTTTCGTAAGTCCTAACAGTTGCCGCTGTCAGGACTTTTTTCAGTTCCCTGCCAAAGATACTTTGCTCCGTCTAACATCCATATAATGGCTTTCAGCATATCCAGACAGTCATTTTTCATCTGCTCCAATCCTTCGTCTGATAACAGGATTTCCTGCTCTTCAAATTGCTTTAGGATTTCCGCAATGTTGTACTGCATAAGTTGTAATTCCTCAACCAGTTGATATATCACTTCTTTTTTCCCGACTACGCACACTTTGTTATAAATGCAGGAACGTACAAAATAATCTTTTTTCTGCATACCGCTCGCTTTGATTTTTGCTTCTATTTCGTCCCTCTCTCTTGGAGAAATACGAAAACTGATTGTTGGGTATTTGTGTACTCCGCTCATAGCTACTCCTCTCCATTGGCAATTTCCAACTTCTCTGCCAATTCTGCTTGTTTATTGGGATACAAATGTGAGTATGTGTTCAAGGTAGTCTCAATCTTCTCATGCCCCAACCGTTCTGCAATCGCCAATGGCTGAAATCCCATTTCAACCAACAATGACGCATGAGAATGTCTTAAATCATGCAGACGGATACGTCTAACACCTGTTTCTTTTATCCCCCGAACCATTTCATGTTCCATGAATGATTTTGTAAATCGAAACATTCTTTCATTTGCCGTTATTCCATACAACATACTGCAATATTCTTTTAATTCTTCCGCTAAAAATGGCGGAATAGATATTTGACGATTGCTTTTCGGAGTCTTCGGCGGCGTGATCATATCCTTACCGTTCAAACGCTGATATGACTTGTTAATCGTGATACAACGTTTTTCTAAGTCTATATCTTCATAAGTTAAAGCAAGCAATTCTCCAATTCTCATACCAGTCCAATATAAGAGCAGGAATGCCATTCTTGCTTCAGGCTTACTATCCATAGATGGCAAGAACTCTTTGAACTCCTGTTTTGTCCAAAAATCCATTTCATCAGCCTTGCTCTTTCCGATACTTCCTGCTTTTCTGCAAGGATTATCACGCAGATCATAATAGCGTACAGCATAATTAAAAAGCGCTGCCAACTGATTGTTAATACTTTTCAGATAAGTCGGAGCATATCCCTTTTTAATCAACTCATTCTGCCATGCTCTGATATCTGAAGTTTGAATTTCACACATTTTCTTATGTTTGAAATACGGAGTTACTTTCAAGTCAAACACATATCGCTTATTAATAATCGTGCTTTCCCGTAAACGGTTCTCCATATCCGCAAAATAAATTTCTACAAAATTCTCAAAACTGATATCCAGATTCTTCTGCTGTTGCTGAAGAAAGTTTCTTTCCCATTCATCTGCTTCTCCTTTTGTCTTAAAACCTCGTTTGTTCTTTTTGCGGCGTACTCCCTGCCAGTCTTTATAATAAAACTGACTGCGCCATAATTTTCCGTCTCTTGTTGCCGGCATATCTTCATCCCCTCTTTCTTCTAAACAACCATTCCATAATATTTTTCCTGAAAATACTTTCTTGGCACTTTCCCTGAAATCACTCGAAATCCCTTTGCTTTCAACTCATCATTCAGTCCTCGAATAACTTTATATGCATACCCTCTAGATACTCCGAGTAATTCAGCAACTTCATCTGCGGTAATATACATTTTCATCGTATTCTCCATATTCATTTCTCCTTTCCTCTTTAATCTTAGTACACTTTTGTGTTCCTTGTAATTCGTATTATATAGTACACATTTGTGTTCGTCAAGTATTTTTCATAAATTTTTATACACAAATGTGTCCCAATGTGCTAAACTATCTCTATACCCACAAAGCACAAAAAGGAGAAACACTATGACTGTCGGAGAAAAAATCAAATATTATCGGAATATACGTGGAATATCACAAGAAATGTTGGGAAATCTTTCCGGCATAAATCCGGCTACTATCAAAAAGTATGAGTATGGTATTCGCAATCCAAAGCCGGATCAATTACTGAAAATCACAAACGCTCTTGGCATCAGCATTAATCTATTCATGGATTTTGATATAGAAACTGTATCTGATGTACTTTCTTTACTGTTTAAATTAGATGAGCAAGTAGATATGAAATTTGAAGCAGAAAGAGATGAAAATGGAGAGTTTATCCCTTCTACTGTGAAATTTTCTTTTCAGAACGCTGCTATCAACAATAAACTTTGCACCTATCTTAAAGCAAAGCAAATAAAAGAAAATCTGGAAAACTCCAAGAATAAATTGAGTGCCGAAGATAATTATGCAGAAACTATCACTGAGATTGAGCAGAACATGGAAGATATAAAAAAATCATCTAGTAGATGATAATATGGTTGTCAAAAAAGGAACCAACAGAATTACTGTAAAAGTATTTCCACAATAGATATAACCTCTCATTCTACTATGTAAAAGACCTTTGACTATTGAATTTACTCTATGTAAAAGCATTTTGATAGAATCATTTACTAACATTTAATACGATATGTCTAGGTCGAGAGAAAAAACACGTAAAAAGGAGGACGCGCATTGGAACTGTATAAACAGATAAAAAGATATCGAACAGATATGAATTTATCTCAGGAAGAACTTGCAGAAAAAATATATGTCACAAGACAAACTATTTCTAATTGGGAAAATGATAAAAGTTATCCAGATATTCATAGCCTGCTACTGTTAAGTTCAACATTTCACATCTCTCTTGATCAACTAATCAAAGGAGATATTACTACTATGAAAGAAGAAATTAGCAAAGAAGCTATACAGAAATTTAATCGTGATGGAGCTATTTTTACAGTACTTTTAATATTAACTGTCATTGCAGCTGTGCCATTGGCAGTATTTTTAGGATATTGTGGATATATCGTTTGGGGAATTCTTTTCTTAATTATGATATATTACGCTTTAAGAGTAGAAAAGTTCAAAAAAGAAAATGATATTATGACGTACAAAGAAATTGTGGCATTCACCGAAGGAAAGCAATTAGATGAAATTGAAAAAGCACAAGAAAAAGGAAAACGTCCTTATCAGCAACTGCTTTCAGCTTTACTAAGTGCCACAATCGGATTTATTATATCTATGCTTTTTGTTTGGTTGCTCAAATCCTATATTTTTTAATCCGTCGACGTTTTTACCTATCAAAATTTCTTAAATAGAGCCAAAATAGAGCCAACAGACATAACAAAACCTCGGAAACCCTTGTAAAATGGGCATCCGAGGTTTTTTGTCCGTTATTCGAACTCGATCGTTCCCGGTGGCTTACTGGTCAGATCATAGAATACGCGGTTTACACCCTTAACTTCATTGATGATACGGTTCATTACCTTATTCAGCACTGCATATGGAATCTCTGCGGACTCTGCTGTCATGAAGTCGATAGTCTTGACTGCACGAAGTGCAACTGCATAATCATAAGTTCTGAAGTCGCCCATAACCCCTACACTTCGCATGTTGGTAAGCGCTGCGAAGTACTGGTTCGGCATCCAGGATGGTTCTTCTCCATGTTCTTTCTTGTAGTCGGCGGCTGCTTTGTCGACTTCTTCACGATAGATGAAATCTGCATCCTGTACGATGCGTACTTTTTCTTCGGTCACTTCTCCGATAATACGGATACCAAGTCCCGGTCCCGGGAATGGCTGACGGAATACCAGTCTTTCCGGAATTCCAAGCTCCAGACCGGCTTTACGGACTTCATCTTTGAAAAGATCACGAAGTGGCTCAATGATTTCTTTGAAATCTACGAAATCCGGAAGACCACCTACGTTGTGATGGGATTTGATCACTGCAGATTCTCCGCCAAGACCACTCTCTACAACGTCAGGATAAATAGTTCCCTGTGCAAGGAAATCCACTGCTCCAATCTTCTTTGCCTCTTCTTCGAAAATTCGGATGAATTCTTCACCGATGATCTTACGTTTTGCTTCCGGCTCTGTTACACCGGCAAGTTTATCATAGTATCTCTGCTGCGCATTGACACGGATGAAATTCAAATCGAACTGTCCGTTTGGTCCGAATACACCTTCCACTTCATCACCTTCGTCTTTGCGGAGAAGGCCATGATCTACAAATACGCAGGTAAGCTGCTTTCCGATTGCTCTGGAAAGGAGACCTGCTGCAACAGAAGAATCAACTCCACCGGACAGGGCAAGAAGTACTTTGCCATCGCCAACTTTTTCGCGGATTTCCTTAATCGTATGCTCAACAAAAGCATCCATCTTCCAGTCACCGGCACATCCACATACACCCAGTACGAAGTTGGACAGCATTGTCTTTCCTTCTACAGAATGAAGTACTTCCGGATGGAACTGAATTGCATACAGTTTCTTTTCTGCGTTTTCTGCTGTTGCTACCGGGCAGTCTGCTGTATGTGCAGAGATTTCAAATCCAGGTGCCGCTTTGGAAATGTAATCTGTATGGCTCATCCAAACGATTGTTTTTTCTGATACGTTTTTGAAAATGCTGGAATCTTTTTTGTCAACCAGCAGTTCTGTCTTACCATATTCGCTGACATCTGCTTTTTCAACTTTACCGCCAAGGACATGCATCATAAGCTGAGCGCCGTAGCAAAGTCCAAGAACCGGAACACCAAGTTCAAACAGCTCCTTCTGATAAGTCGGTGAATCTGCTTCGTAGCAGCTGTTCGGGCCGCCGGTAAGGATAATTCCCTTAGGATTCATCGCTTTAATCTTCTCAAGATCGGTCTTGTATGAATAGATTTCGCAATATACGTTACATTCTCTGACACGTCTTGCAACCAGCTGATTGTACTGACCGCCAAAATCAATAACAATAACTAACTCTTTTTTCAAGGCTTTCCTCCTGTTTTCCCTATAAATTCGTTACTGTTCACTTCGTGCACAGTAACAGAACTCTCTTTAGAATCTTTTTTCATTATAAATGAGTAGGTGGACTTTTACAACGGCTAATTTCTTTTTATTTTTGTGTCTCTGTATTTTCCAGCTACTTTTCTGCTTCTTTAATAAAATTTATTTCTTCTTTAGAAATCCCTCACGTTTTCTTCAATTTCTCATCACAGTTTCATCACAGATTCCCTGTATATTAATAAGCAAATAAAGCAAATGCTTTTTTACATATATTTTTCTTTTTCATACTCGCCGGGCCTGACAGCCCGGCCCTCCTTCTTTTTATGGATTCTTTTTATTTACTCATTACCAGAGATAGTTTTTCCCTTCCTGGTACAAAGTTTCCATTGCAAAGCGAACACAAGGAAGTTCCGTCATAGGATCTTCAATCCCAACCGAAAGCCGATATCCCTTTTCCAGAAGACTATTCAGTCTTTCTGTTTCCAGTGCAGTCAATGTAGTCGCTTTTTCTCCCGGAAGCAGCGAAGATATTTTTATTGAGATCCTGCTCTTTTCAACAAGTTTGCCGGATTCATCTTCAATATACACGTACACCGGCCATTCCTTGTACATCGGCGCCACTCCTGAGTTTTCCCATGTCAGCTTCAATCTGCTGCCTTTAGCGGTATTCTTCAGTTCTGCCATTGAAATCCACAGCCGATATCCCATATTTTTCAAAACTTCTTTATATCCATCCACATAGTTTTCATCTGGAATCTTTGGTCCCAGAAAAGTAGTATGTGCTTCCCGGATCATTTCTACAGTCCCGGACAGATTTGTATCCAGCATTTCTTCCATTGAAAGAGAACTCGTGAATTCTCCTCCGGAAGGTGCTGTTTTCCAGAAATCCTTCATTGGAACAATTACATTCTTTTCACCTGTCTGATCATATTCACCACCATTATTGATCCAGCCCAACCAGCTCTGTGTGGCCTCCGGCTGTCCGGTCATGTCGTTGTACAGTCCAAATCCATACTTTTCTGCTGCTGCAAAAGGTCTGCGCATAAGAATCATTGCATCAGGAAATGCTTCTGTCCATGGAAGAATGTATTTATCTCTTACCGCTTCCCTTGGGATTCTCTGTATCCCCTCACTGTAGTTCACATGCCATTCTCCCCAGTGGCCAAGACTTCCAAGTTCAACATAGCTGATCAGACCATCCTGTCCAAAATGCTCTCCGATCGCTCTGACTGCCTTTTTATGACAGGAAATGATCGTCGGACTATTATAATCCGGTGCAAAACCTTTGCCATACTCTCCGTCATACCATTTGCCGGCCTTTCCACTCTTCTCATACAGCCATTCCGGGATATCCATATGTTCTTCATCACTCGGAATATCACAGACAAATCTGAGTACCAGATGTTTTCCCTCTTTTCGCCATCTCGAAATCTGATTTTCTTCGTCAATTGACGCCCAGTTGTAAACGCCTTCTTCCGGTTCCAGCTCCGCCCATGTGATATCCATATACAAAAGTGAAATGTCTTCCGAAACCTCGTTATACCATGCACTTGGGACATATCCCATAAGCGGATTTCCAAAAGCCGCCTGACTTTCTTTATATTGTTTTATTGTTTTTCTTCTGCTTAGCCAGAACATTTCCACTCCTGCTGCCAATACAATTGTCAGAATGATGATCAGACAACGTATCACTCTTTTTTTAGCCATGATATTCCCCATTATACTGGATCAATGTCACATCATCTACATGCTCGATCGCACGGATTTTTTCCATAAAGTCCATATCTGCCTGTTTACAGAAGATCTCTACTGCCATTTCCGTTTTTTCTTTACGCATAGTTTTAGACTTTATAAAATATTTTCGTTTTCCAAAGCATCGGATAACCTCATCTCCTGCTTCATCTCCACTGTAATGGATAACTGCAATATAAATTTTCCCTCTCTGCTGTCTGCTGTAAAACAGTATTATCATAAGGATCATAATTGCTGCCGCAATAAGCGCCAGCACATACATTCCAGCTCCTGCCGTGATTCCCGTGGTGATCGCCCAAAACAGATACAAAAGATCCATAGGATCTTTTACTGCTGTACGAAAACGGACAATGGAAAGTGCACCAACCATACCAAGTGAAATTACAACATTGGTGCTGATCGCCAGCGTTACCATACAGGTCAGAACAGTCATTCCTACCAGAGTTACTGCAAAAGTTCTTGAATAAATAACGCCTGTATAAAATCTTCTGTATACCAGAAAAATAAGAATTCCCAACGCCAGTGCTGCAACCAGAGCGACCAGAATACTCGAAATATTATATTGATCAAATACACCTGATTCCAGCACGGACTTTTTTATCATGTCTTTTACACTCATAATATCTCCCTTTCCTGTATTTCATACCAGTATTCAAACCCATTCATATATCTTGTTTTCTCATAACAGAGTACATATTTTGAAACTGCCGTAAATTCAGCTGCATGAGGCGGCAGAATATCTCTGACGATCTGAGGGAGCATCTCTGTAAATTTCACTTCCATAACAAGTTTTCCGGGTTCCAGCACCGGAAGCGTCGGCAAAGTCGGATCAAAAATATCAAAACTTCCAATTGCTGCTCTCACATCTCTGTCAAATGTAACTCTGACAGTCCCCTCATCCATGATCCAGGGTTCTCTGTCATAATCCACGATCGTACGCGGACGCATCATATTGCTCACACACTCTACATAAAACTCTCTGCACAGAGGATACTGGCTTTTCAGAAGAAATTCATAATCCCCAGCCAGAATCTTCTCTACTTCTTCACGAGTCAGAGGTGCGCTTTCTTTAAAGATATAGCTTCCATGCTTTTTCTTTCTCTCCAGTTTTATGGATCTGTCACTGTAATTATAGATTCGGATACGGTATTTTTTTCGCATCAGAATTCCAGCTTCTTTTTCCTCATACGCACTGTTCCAGTAATCATCAAAGTAAAGACTTCGGATCATATATCCCCCTTCATCTGCATGAGGATCCAGATGAAGAAACGGTGACATACGCAGACGAAGAAGTTCTTTTTCTCCCACACTGATCAGATATTTCCACTCATTTCGAAATAACTCTTTCTTACTTTTCATCATAAATATCTTCCTCAATCTGATCGTCTTCTGTGACATAAAAGCATTTCATTCCATAATTCTTGCCGGAATCTGTTACGTAATAATCAAAGGCATCCTGTGTGTATCCGGATTTATTGCCTGCACGCACCCTGACAAAGTACTGTCCGGCTTCTGGTACATCCATCTCCATTTCTGGAAGCAGCTGATTCTCTGAGCTGTAAATAACATCCTGAAACAGATAATCTCTTGCAACTTCAACGGTATATGTAATATCCTCTGCATCCAAATCATAGGAAACATCCCAGATCAGCTTCAGTTTATTATCTTCTATAACCGGTACTCCAATATAAAATGGCATCGGCTTTTCCAGGCTTTCCAGATACAGCTGATAATTTGTCTCCACCTCTCCGGGAATTGCAGCTGCCACCTGCTCATACTGTTCCTCCGTCAGAGGCTCATTCATCTGATCCGGCATGGAATACGCATAGGGTTTTACAACGCTCTTGTAACTCTCAATCATCGTGGTGAGCCTGTCCTCTGTAAGATAATTTTCCTTCAGATCCAGGATCGCATCATTTAATTTATCTCGGAATGTCTGTGATTTCAGGCATCTCTGAAATAAGACATTTCCCCAGTAATTACTGATTCCGGATTCCCAGCCGCCCTGATCTGAAAATTGCCGTATTTTATATTCTGTTCTCATAAAAGAACCATCATTATCCCAACTGATAAAATACCATGTATCGGAATTAAGCGGACTGTAAATATAAGAATTTCTATTTTGTGTATCCACATTTCCGGTCAGGATCTGATATGCCATCCAATAGGTAATATTTTCCGTATCAAAGTACTGGTTCAGAATCTCATCAATCGGTATCGAGTAATCATTGACTGTATCCAGCATCTCTATCAGTTTACTGTGATCAGAATTTCCTTTTATTTCCAGATATTCTTCAAACTTTTTCTGGTCGTAATCCGCATCATCTTCTTTTTTGATCACGTCCTCATAGCGATAGAATTCAAAAGAATTAATTTTGTACAGCTGTCCATTCGAGTCCAGGCCATGAGCCTTCATTCCTGTTTTATTTAGCTGCTCTACCTGCGTATATAATCCATAATCTGCAAAGCTGTCACTCGTTCCATCTGTATTGTCCTTCACATACAAATGTACAAACTGTGTTCGGAGCGAAAGCATCTGCGGAATTTTCTTCATCAGATCATAAGCCAGTTTATTTCGGAAACGCATTCCTTCGCCCATATGTTTATTCAGATTGATCGTTCTCTGTCCACGCCAGGTTCCCTTGTTTTTTTTCAGCTCGATTTTGTAATTCTTCTGTGCATATTCGCTGGATGTCTGTCCCCGGACCTGCACTGTGGCATTTGGCGCAGTTTCTCCATAACCGACCGCTCCCTGCTGTGGACCATCTTCATCCCCGACCTGCAGAAGAGCCGCAGCCTGATAACGTTCCACTCCCATAGTATCATAGTCATATACCGAATAATTGTTGATTTCCTTCCAGGAATGATCTGTATTCTCCGATACATTTCCTCTCGAAACAGTCAGATACATTGTCACCACACTGGTCTCATCATCATTTTCGTATAAAGTATCTTTATCTCTCAGATGTACTTCATTGATGTCCTGTTTCGCAGCTTTTTTTATTTCTGCATCTTCATCTGTCAGATTCGCTGTTTCACCTGCCTGACTTTCGTTGCTTTTTTCTCTGTCCATAACACATCCGCTGCACATCGAAATGACCAGGGACACTGCCAGCAATCCTGCTGCTTTTTTATATTTTCTCAAGCTCCTGTCTCCCTTCTAGTTTTTTATCAAGAAAATATCCAAGTTCTGTGAATATACCTGTTTTTTCCTCCTGAACCACCGGCTGTACACTCAGGATGTAATACGGAAGCCTTTTTGTATAGTAATCCAGTCTCAGAACTGAGAACAGAAAAAACGCCACACATCCAGCCAGAAAACCAAATCCATAATATACCTGTGGGAAAAACAGGGATATTATCGTAAATACAGAAGTTCCTGCCGCAAAAATCCCGGAAGACCACAATGCGCCTTTGTAATCCGTAAAATATAACAGGAGAAGCAGCATTGTATTTGCTACCGCATAAAGGCCATATCCCACACAAAGTGTCCGGAAATATCCTTCCATCAGATCGTTGAAACCAAGCGGCAGATACTCCAGAAGGATACCTCCCACCGAAATCACCAGCGCCGTAGTCAGCAGCTGTTTCAGTGCCGTATATTTTAGTTCCATATTTAAGATTTTTCGCATCTCTTTTCCGGCCTGTTTAATATCTCCTATTGCACCCTTGTCGTTAAACAGACTGTAATAATTTCGATATTTCGGATAGAAATTCACCTCTACTGAAACCACAAAATTTACAGTTGTAACTAATATAGTAAGAAAAGCGATCAACGCCGGAACGTCATGGTACGGCGCCCCGACAAAAAGCCCCTGTACTTTTACCTGCAGTGGTCCCATCCACATGATCACCAGATGCGCAAACAATCCGATATTGATAAAAAGACCCGTAAATGCCAGTGGTAAAAACTGATCCACCCATCTCAGAAAGAAAAAGGCGCTTACATTTCCTGACGGAAAATACTGATACAGAAGCGTCACATCCCACACCATCATTACACCATAACCGACAGAAACAGCAATCAGTAACGCCTCAACATGTGGAATCCCTGTCATAAGGAGAATCCACCCTGTCAGAAATGTCACCAGGATCGCTGCGATAAAAGCCAGAAGAATTCCTCTGTAATCTTTGATCGCAGTAAGATAGCTCATCGCATTCCAGGTAATGATCAGCTCTCCAAAAAATCCAAAGCAGAGAAATCCATCCAGTAGTCCGGCTCCTGAAAATATGAGAAAAACTCCATAAAGAATGCCTCCCACAATCAGCATGAGCCCTGAAGATCCCCAGAACGAAGGCAGTACTGCCTCATAATTTTCTTCATACAGCTGATCTGCAATAAATCTGGTGACCACCATAGAAAGAAAACTTGTGACGGTCAGGGATGCCAGCAGAGTATATGTGATCATACATACCAGCAGTTCTCTGCTGTGTCTTGAACCGCCTGTGATATCACACAAAAACATAACCCCAAGAAGAAGCACAACTCCCAGGAGCATTGGTCCGGTACATACAACTCCAGCATATCCGTAAGCCCGAAATGTCGCAAACAGTCCACGCCTGTTGAAAAGTTTTTTCAGCTCAAATCCTATTCCAGCCATTTTTCTCTTCAACCTCCCTGTATACTTTACGATAATTCTCCATCATATCTTCATGTTTGTAATAGGTTTTCACTCTGTTCTGAGCATTTTCTCCCATTCTTCTTCGTCTTGGCTCCGACACACACAGCTTTTCCATTGCATCCGCCAGACCCTCACGATACATAGGTGCCACATAATATCCGGCCCGCCCAAAAGAGTCCCCCTCGCTTCCTTCAAGAAGTTCTCTGCAGCATCCGACATCCGTTGTCACACACGGACGTCTTGCGGCAAAAGATTCCAGAACCGATAGTGGCTGTCCTTCTGAAATGCTTGTAAGTATTGTAAAATCCAGCTTTTCCATATATTTGACAATATCTACACGCCCTGTAAAAATTATATTTTTTATTTTCAGCTGGTCAACCAGCGCATAGCATTCCTCTGCATATTCTTCATCATCCACGCCTCCCATGATATGCAGGCGCACATTCTGTAACCGCGCTGACAACTCAAAAAATGCATATATCATCGTTTTGATATCTTTGATCGGTGCCAGTCTTACTACCGCGCCAATATCAATCCAGCCATCTGGCTCTTTCAGCGGAATCCCTGACAGTCGGTCATAGTCTATTCCGTTAGATATCACTCTGCATTTATCTTTATCACAACCCATGCTTACCTGCGTATGCATAGCGTTGGTAAAAAGACTGGTCACGCGAAATGCTCTCTGATATATCATATCTGACAGCATATAGAAAAAAGAAATCCACTGTTTCTTAAAAGATGGCACCACCCATTTGGCACGGATGATCTCTTCTTCTCTTTCACGTGTATAAATCCCATGCTCTGTAAGAAGCACGTCTTTTTTGTTCACATAACCTCCCAGACAGGCAAGAAGACCTCCATAACCGGTGCAGATTGCATGGTATACATCTGCCTTCGGCACCTCTGTCCCCATCAGATACAGCACCGGGAGCAGCATTGAACGCATGGTATGAAAAGCATCTGCAAATGCAATATATGGGTAGTGTTCTTCGCAGCATTCTATAAGGATCTGCAGAAATTCCTCACTCTTCAGAAATGACATTGGATTCATATGTTTATCATGATACAGCCGGAATAAAATTTCCCAGTCCGGTCTCCCACAAAGCATCAATTCTCTGAGAGACTGTGTTTCTTCGTCAGAAAATGAATGTCTTAACCTGCCGGTATCCTTCATCCTCAGCGCATCATCCAGAAAAACCTCATGTACTTCCGTAACATTTTCCGGAAACTCATAAACAAACTTTCCTCTGTTTTCTGCCTTTGCACCAATCACCCACAATACAAATTCATGTTCTTTCATTTTATTGATATACTGGTGCATCCAGGTGGAAACCCCACCAAACACATAGGGATAACATCCCTCCAAAATCAGACAGATCTTCACTGTTTTCTCCTCAATTTCGCTCAATCACCACTTCGCTCTCCTGCGCATGCAGAAGATAAAGATTTCCGGTAACATTTGTAAGTTCGCCGCCTGTAACCTGTCCCGGTGTACCATCGTTGATTCTGACCATCAGATAGGCTTCATCATAGAAATTTCCAAGATGAATTCTGATCTCCTGATCTGTGATCTCTTTGTCTACGGTCAGGGCACCATAGCGCTGAACAGCTCCTGCCAGCTCCGAACCTGTAAGATTTCGGAGTGACGGTGCTGATTCATTCATCCAGGTCATATATTCATCCAGTCTTGCTCTTAGTTTTTCCCATCCCAGTGCAGCTCCACGATCTTCATCCAGAAGATCATCCGGGTGCATAAAGTGACTGTTTACAAAATGCATATTCAGTTCTGAAAGTGCTGCCATCTGCATATAATCATCAATGATCGCACCGGATATGATTCTGGGCTGTTCAACAATTCCATCATCCGCCGTCTCAAACTCCTGTACATATGCGTATTCACCAGGGAAATAGTTACTTGCTATTGTTCGGATCTCCGGGAATTTTTCAGCCAGCATTTTTCTTCCTTCTTCTGAGAGTACATTTGAAGGTGGTACATACACCGACAGCTCTGTTCCGGGAAACATCTCTTTTCCAAAACGGATCAGTTCACCAAATGCATCCTGTATTGCTTTCATACTTATCCACGTCTTATATGGAAGAACATCTCCATAATCCACATTTGACAGACTTAATGGCTGGTGGTTATACCCATGGTAGCCCAGTTCTCCACCCTGATGCAGGATCATATTTCCAAAGTACTGAAATCTCTGTGTGTCTGTCTGCTTTTTGATTTTTCCATCTGTCTCATCTTCATAGTTTTCGATCATCACACCCGTATATCTGACGCCATGCTCTGCTGCAAGTGACATCATATCCGGCCACCAGATATTGGAATAAAAATCTGCAATATTAGTATTATAGTCACGTCTGACATAGGTACCATCTCCTCCCGGTACTGGGGAAGGAAAATCATCCAAATAAAACACAGAGCCATTGATCACAGGATAAACTCCCGCATCCGTAAGCAGACTATAAGAAGCAGCATAAAAGCCTCTGACCGCTTTTTCATATAATCCAAAATTATCAACTACAAATCTGCCTTTGCCATAATCCTCTTCCCAGATTACTGGTGTTCCACTCTGATCTCCAACTCTGGCATAAACCCTTGCGGTTTCCGCAAGTTCCACTTCCCATGCGGAGTCATATGGATCCATGATCGTATAAGCCTGTCCGCCACCGATCAAAAAATCCTTATCAAAATAGATGCTATCCACCTCTGTATTCTCATAACCGGATGAGATAATTCCAAGCTTTTGCTCTATCAGAGACACATATGTATTCTTCTGCAGTGTCAGTGCAAACATTGCACTTCCACCATCTTCTACCCATTCACAGATATCCAGAACCTTCTCTTTTAATGGATCAAGATCACTGAGCAGAAGCACAACTATCTCATAGGCGTCCAGATCGGGAATTGTATCCTTTTGTACATCAATCACATCCGTTCCAACACGCATATCCATAAAAATACGCTGAAACTCTATCCAGGCTTGTTCACTCTCTTCCTGGCTGCTGTCACGCAAAACCAGACATGTCTTTTTTAATGAATCTGCCGCCTCTTTTTCTGTTATGATTTTATCCTTATCTATATAAGAAATCTGTCTCTTTTTTTCCTGGTATTGAACCCCAGATCTTTCTGCAAAAAGCACAGCTGCGATCAGTATAAAACAGCCCAGGATCATCAAGATCCCCTTAAACTGAAAATTCCTGATCTTCTTTATGAATCTAACCAAAAAGCCAGAACCTCCTTACTCTTTGAAGACAAATAAATATGCTCCTCTTTCATCTGTTTCAGAGCTGCCTGAATTGCCCTGCCATTTTTCTGCTCTGCAAATAACTGGATTTTTCTCACCCAGTATTCTTCTCTTCTGTGCCATTTTTTATCTATAACATCCAGAATCTGCTGAGCTCCTGAGTAATCTTTAAGCTTCATTAAATTGTCTGCCAGACACAAACAGCTGTGGAAATTCATATCTGTTTTGATCTTCTTCTGAAGAAGCTGTGTGTACTGATTTCTCTGCATATGTTCCACCTGTTTTTCAAGCAATCCCTGCTGCAGATATTCTTCCATAAAATCACAATACTCATCCAGTACAACCGGATCCTCCGGTGCAGCTGCATATGTGCGTTCAAAAGTCTGCAGTTTGCTGTCATAATCCTTAGACAGTTCTACCATGGCAGTGATCGCATAATGAACAACCTCCACATCCTCATTCATCCGGGCCTTCTCCAGAAGTTCGATATATTTTGAAGGATCATCATTCAGAATATCCATGATCAGCTTTCTGCGTTTTTCCGGATCATTGATCAGAAGTGCTTCCTCCAGGGGAACAATATCATGATCATTTTCTTCCCTTAACCTGAAGTTATTTTTGTATATCTCTTCATTGACCTGAAGCTTTTCTATACCTATTTTTCTGCTGTTTTCAGCTTTGCTAAAAACCTGAAGATGGAGGATCAACATGCTTAAAGCTCCCCATACAGGTACAAAAATCACAGGTATTATCAGGTATTTTTTTACTTTAAGCATACCACTTCTGATTCCTGCCCATATAAGAATACAAACCGTCAGATGCAGGATGAGCAGCACGATTCCACTTACTGTCCGGATCATTTGTTTTCTCCTGTTCTGTTATTGCCTGTAAGCTCTTCGTCTATCTGTCTGCACACAAGCCCGGCCTGCTTCAGCCTTGCAAGGATGATCGGAAGAGCTTCTTTATCCGTCTGAACCAGCATCAGATATAATTCCTTGCTTTCCGAGATTCCCCAGACATCATTTTCTCTCACCTTGGAGCGCAGAATCTCATCTGCTTCCTTCAGTGACATTTCCGAATATTCAACTTTCAGCAATACGTAAGATGCCAGCTTCTGTTCCCGCATATCAT
>ENA-OQDC01000390-OQDC01000390.1-human-gut-metagenome-genome-assembly--contig:-NODE-390-length-32357-cov-5.658982_pt1 | contig 32357 bp, 29 predicted proteins | sample MGYA00242770_ERZ504601 | MGnify/ENA primary metagenome ERZ504601 (study PRJEB26092, sample SAMD00036305) | human gut metagenome | host: Homo sapiens | study: EMG produced TPA metagenomics assembly of...
ACGGCTTTACGGCGCTCGGTCCTGCTGAGCTTCGCCAGGCTCTTCTTGAGGGTGATGACCAGGTCGTCTGCATCCATGGGCGCTCCTTCGACGTTAATTGAAGAGTAACGCCTCGCGGTGACATCGTTTTTATGTCAACCTTGGTCTAACAGAGCCTACTAATTTGCTAAACTACTACGGCTTCCGTTTGGGGAAGACTATTATTGCGGACTATTACCTACCCAAGGGAAGTGGCGGCAACTTTGTTACCGCGTTTGATGGCAACCCTAGGCGTAGCAGCGGGGGCCTCATGGGTTGCGTTGCCCCTGCGATTACCATTGCTGGCAATAATTATCTCCGTGCTGCTGGAAGTGCTAAGCAGGCAAAAGATGTCTCCTTCTCATCAATTGCATCAATAAAGAACAGAGTTACCTGCGGACAGCCTGTTGAGATGTGGAACACCGAATGGGGGAGCTGGCCGGGAGGTCGTTATGCTACGCGTTGGTATAACGGACATTCCTACGGCTTATGGGGAGGCAACCATGCCGTAGTGCTTAAAGGCTATGATGATGAGCAGGGAATCGTCTATCTTTCCGATTCGATTAATGGCAATGTGACACGGAGCGCTCCGGTTTTCTTTGGCACTTGGCAACGGATGGATAGCCAAGCGGTAGTGATTGAATAGCTTTGATGCGAAAAGGGGGAGGACTCATAGAGCCCTTCCCCCTTGTTTTTCTAAAAAATACGTCGTGACAACCGAAACCCTAGCTGATTCTTCTTGCGCATTACTAAAAATGTGCTGACCCTTCTTGTCAACAATAGTTTCTAATTCAAACGAAGCATCTTAAATGAATGTGTTCGGAATTGCAGTTTAGAAAATAGATGGTAGTAGCGATTGAAAACATTGAAGCCGCCTGCCGTATTTTACTTGCGCACTAAGATTCTTTTCGGGAGTATGTTTACATCTGTTCCGTGCGTTTTGGCTAGGAAGGAGAAAACGCTTATGCAAAGAAAAGAGATGACGAAAGGTAATGTTGCGTTGCGTTGTGCGCTAGCTTTGACGTTGGCTATTGGGTTAGTGCCAACGTTTGCTTATGCAGATAGTCTAGATGCACTAGATAACGAGATGCAAACGCTTGCTAGTAACTGTGACGAACGTGCTTATTCTGATGCTGAGGGTTTAGGCTCGTTTCGCTCGTTTGGGGATGGCTGCGAGTGGGCGCTCGATTCTTCTGGTGCCCTTACGGTTCGTGCGGTCGACGGCGCGTTGGGTACGTTGCCTGCCGGAGTATGGCCATGGGCGAACGTGGTTGATCAAGTCACGTCGGTAGTGATCGAACCGGGTGTTAAAGCTGGTTCTTCACTGGATGACATGTTTAATGGCGCTACGAGCTTGAACAGTGCGGACTTGTCTGGGCTTAATGCCTCGGGCGCAAGCACTATGAATCGTATGTTTAAAGATTGCTCATCGTTGGTTGACGTGAATCTGAGGAGATTTGACTCGTCAAATGTCAGTTCAATGTCTCAGCTGTTTTCGGGATGCTCCTCGTTGGAGAAGGTCGATTTGTCCTCAATCGATAACTTGAGCGTTACCGATCCGGATTCGGGCTTGAAGGGCTTCTTCGATGGCTGCACAAAACTCGGCTCCATAACGCTTGGTCAGCAGTTCTCACATGGTGGAGGACAGGGAAATAGCGGTACCGTCATATTTCCTAAGTTGCCCGTCGATCAGGGATTCACGAATCGATGGCGGAGCTCGCGGAATAATCGCCTATATATTTGTTATGATTATTCGCACAGCGGTTACGATCGAATTCCCAGTAGGGAAGCGGCAACGTATACCGCGGAAAAGCTTGACGACGGCTGGCGCCTCTTCCGCTCCGATTACGACAGTGAGGTAGTAAGCAACTGCGTGTGGAAAGTCGACAATGGCACGCTGCGCATCAAGCCGTACAAGGAATCGGATGATCCAGATAAGGGCTTTTACCTAAAAGAAAGGCCTTGGGCGGCTTACAAAGATCAAATCACGGCCATTTCGATCGAGGGAGAATGCAAGTTCAAAGGCTCGATTAACAACGCCTTCGGCGGTATGCCCGTGCTGAAAACAGCAGATTTAAGCGGACTGTCGCTCCTGTGGGCGCAAGATATGGGCTGGCTGTTCGCTGGATGCCCCCAGCTTGAATCCGTTACATTCAATAGCGATTGCGAATCCAGCGTCGGAAACTATGAAGCCATGTTCCGCAACTGCACGTCGTTGAAGTCCGTCGACATGTCTGGCGTCGACCACTGTGGTTATGCGATTGGGAGCTTGAAATACATGTTCGAGGGCTGCACCTCACTTGAGAGCGTGGACGTTTCCGGCATGGCCACAAATCGATTCACGAAAATAGGCTTCATGTTCAACGAGTGTACTGCATTGCGTTCGATTACCGTTGGCAGCAACTTCACATTCATGGGAGAAGAAGATTATTACAGCAACACAATACTGCCCAAGTTAGGGAGCGGCTACACGGGGAAATGGGTGAGCTCGGCAGATGGCAACGCTTACGCCTGGAATGAAATCCCCGAATTCGTTGCTGCAACCTATACGCCGCAGCAGGGAACGACGGATATTTCTGGCGCTAGCATAATGGGCTGGAAGTCATCGTATACCGACGACGAGACCATACCGACAAGCGTAGATGTGATAGTTGGCAATGCGCTATTGGTTCAAGACAGCGATTACACGCTTGAAATAGTGCACGATTTCAACGCCTGCCCCGGTGAGCCAACGCTTGGTAAATGGTAATATGTCATCCGCGGCAAGGGCAATTACACGGGCGAGTTTCGTCGAACGCTCTATGTGAAGCATGTCGTAGATGCGCCGACGGTTGCCCAGGGGCTTGTTTACAACGGCACCGAGCAAAGCTGCCTCGACCCTTCGGCCCTTCCTCCGATGGTGAAGATCCGAAATGAAAAGGCGGTAGATCCCGGAAACCATACGACGTATGCGTATTTCGATGAGGAAGATGCCGATTTCTATATGTGGGATACGTCCATGTCGAGAGAGATTGCGTTGTACTGGTGGATTGGCAAGGCCGATGCCGAAACCACTCTGACCGTTAAGGACTACGCGCAGCAATACGCGTGGACCGGCTCGCGAATCGAACCGAAGGTGAAGGTATACGTACCCTGGCAGGAAAAGCCGCTCGTCGAAGGCCGGGACTATTCGGTGGTTTACGACAACAATATCGATGTCGGAACGGCGACGATTACCGTCTGGCCCAATTCGAATTTCTTCGACGGAAGCAAAACCGTCGAATTCGAAATTGCTGAAGGCGTGGCGCCGGAACCCGATCCCGTCGTGAGCGGCTCGTGGAAAGGCGGCGCGGGAGCGTGGTGGTACCAGTACGGCGACGGCTCCTACCTGAAGTCCTGCTGGAAGGACATCGACGGGGCTCGCTACTACTTCGACGATAACGGCTACGCCGAGGCGGGCTGGGCGCTGATCGATGGCTCCTGGTATTGGTTCGACCCGTCGAGCAGCGCGATGAGGACCGGCTGGCTGCTGATAGATAGCACATGGTACTGGTTCTCCGATTCCGGCATGATGGTCACCGGCTGGCAGCAGATAGATAGCGTATGGTACCTGTTCTCGGGCTCCGGGGCCATGCTGACCGGATGGCAGCTCACTGGCGGCGCGTGGTACTACCTCGGCGGATCGGGCGCCATGCTCACGGGCTGGCAGAGCATCGGCGGCACATGGTACTGGTTCTCGGGCTCCGGCGCGATGGCGACCGGCTGGCGGCAGATCGATGGCGCGTACTACTATTTCGACGGCTCCGGCGCCATGCTGCGGGACTGCTGGGTCGGCGACTACTACCTTACCGGCTCGGGCGCCATGGCGACCAATCAGTGGATTGGCTCTTATTACGTGGATGGTAATGGCAGATGGGTTCGCTAGCGCAAAGGGCATCGTCACAGGTGGCGTAAAACCTAGCGGCGGCAAATAACAGCCCTTGATTGCGCGAGTGCGTAAAAGCTACTTGGCAATCAAGGGCTTTTGGTCTCTTGAGTAGAAAGCGGTAGATCTCTAATTGTTAGAGTTTTCCTTTTCTCGTATAGTTGGCCATCGTTTGGTGGGGCCGCCGTATTCATCATCGCCTAATTTGAAGGCTGTCTAGCATCACAAATCGGCTTTGTGCCACGCCTCTTCGAGTGCATCCGCCGTCGTGGACCAACTGCACGTCTCTCGAACCCAACGTGCGCAGTTTGCGCCCTGTCGTTCTAACAGCGCGCGGTTATCCGTCAGCGCTGCGACCGCTTCGATAATTGAATCCGCAGACATATCCGGAATGATGGTTCCGCATTCGCCGGTTGGAATGAGCTCACGAGCCCCGCCGACGTTGGTCACAATCGCGGGGCATCCGCAAGCGGCTGCCTCTAGGGGAGTGGTGGAAAAACCTTCCGACCGGGTGGGAAGGCAAAGGGCGTCGGATTGCAGAAGCAACGAAGCTACATCGGTTGAATCAAGGCGTCCGAGTGCATGGAGATAGTCTCCCTCGGCTTCTTTTGCTTTGGATATCAAGGGTCCATCGCCCACAAGCAAGAACACGACTTCCCGCTCCTGTAAGCGAGGGTCGGAGCTTGCCTCGATAATTGCATCAATGCCCTTTTCGGGAATCAGCCGCCCCGTGAATGCGATAACAAAGCGGTCTTCAAGTCCCAGTTCGGCCCGGAAGTCCCTGCTAGATGCTCGTCCAACATAGGCATCGGCGTCAATAGAGCTGTTGATCTCGCCAGAGCTGGTAATGCCAAAATGCTCGAGCCACGTGCTGCTCATTTTGGAAATGCCGTAGTAAGCGGGAGCGTATTGGAGTTTCCCGTAAGCTGTAATGGCGTGCTCGCAGCAGTGGATTGCAGTGTCTACCACGGGGCTCGTGACAGAAAGGTGCGCCGATCCATGGTCGAGCACAACGGGGACCAACATGGCACTGTAGCCGGGAGTGTTCTTGGTGGTATGGAGGGAGATGCCGTGAGGGAACGCGCTGGGTGGAAGCGCCAACAGCTTGTCGTAGTCTTCCCACAGCATCCCGATGTCGATATCGTCATCCCAGGGAATGAAACCTTGTTGCCGGGCTGCGCCGAGCAGTGTGCCTCCATCGAGAAATCAGCTGATGTTGTGTTCGGCAAACATACTTGATGCTGCTTTGAGGATTTCGAGCTCGGTCTGCTGCAGGAGTTCTAGGGTTTTCTGCTGAGCGAGGGGCGAATCGGTAACAAGCATCATTGCCTTCAATATTAAAAATATGCTGCGCATCGTAATTTGACGCACCAACACTGTACAGCCTGTCTCTATGTTCAAATCGTGAAAAAAGAGACGAACAATGAACAAGCGTTCATAATGGAATTAGATAGTCGAAGTTTGAACACTGGAGTCGATATGAAGCTGTCTAAAAAACAATTCTATGTGTTGGACGCCTTGCGTCAAATTCCAGAGGCGAGCCAACGTCAGGTCATGACAAAAACGGGGCTTTCCTTGGGCAGCGTCAACAAGGCCATCCGCGAGCTTGAAGATACAGGCCTTGTTCAGGATGGCCGCCTGACCCCTGAAGGCTTCGAGGCCCTGCATCCCTTCAAGGTCGAAAGCGCCATCATTCTTGCTGCCGGGTTGTCGTCACGCTTTGCTCCCATTTCATATGAGAAGCCCAAAGGTCTCCTTCGCGTTCGCGGCGAGGTGCTCATCGAGCGCCAGATTCGCCAACTCCAAGAGGTGGGGATCTCCAATATCACCATCGTGGTCGGTTACAAGAAGGAGTACTTCTTCTACCTAGAGAGCAAGTTCGGCGTATCCATTGTAGTCAACAGCGAGTACGCCGAGAAGAACAACAACGCATCGCTCTACTTGGTGAGAGACCGTCTTTCGAACACGTACGTGTGCTCGTCGGACGACTACTTTACTGAGAATCCTTTCGAAGCCTATGTCTGGAAGGCATATTACGCCGCACAATGGTCCGAAGGCCCACGAAGGAATGGTGCATGGCTACGGGCTCCAACAACCGTATTGTTGATGTGACCGTGGGTGGCATGCACGCCTGGTACATGCTGGGCCACGCGTACTTCGACCGTGCCTTCTCCAATACCATGTGTGGCGTTCTGGAGGCGGAGTGCCCTCGCTCCGAGACGGCTGACAAGCTGTGGGAAGACCTGTATATCGAGCATATCAAGGAGCTTGATATGGAGCTTCGCCCTTATGAGGAGGGTGTTATCAACGAGTTCGACTCGCTCGATGAGTTGAGGGAGTTCGATCCGCAGTTCATCGAGAACGTTGACACGGACATTTTTGACAACATTGCCCGTGTTTTGAACTGCGCAAAGACCGAGATCCGTGACGTGTATCCATTGAAGCAGGGACTCACCAACCTTTCCTGCCACTTCACGGTCGATTCCGGTGAGTACGTGTACCGGCATCCCGGCGTGGGAACCGAGCTGCTCATCGACCGCAAAGCGGAGGTTGCTGCACTGAACGCCGCGAAGGGTCTGGGGCTCGACGACACCTTTATCTTTGAGGATGAAAAGCGCGGTTGGAAAATCTCCCGTTTCGTGCCGAATGCCCGCACGCTTGATTGTCACAACAAGGACGAAATTAAGCGCGCTATGGAAATGGCCCGTGAGCTTCATGAGAGCCCCGTCACCGTGGAGCGCGAGTTCGACTTCTACCAAGAAGGCAAGCGCTACGAAGAGCTTCTCCTCGAACACGGTCCCATCGAGATTCCCGGATATGCTGAGATGGCTGCAAAGGTGGACGCCCTTGAGGCCCATGTTGTGGCCGACTCAACGGGCAAATGCTTGAACCATAACGATTTCTTTTTCCTGAACTTCTTGATCGACGAGCACGACAAGTACTACCTCATCGATTGGGAGTACGCGGGAATGAGCGATTACGCGAACGACTTCGGTACGTTCTGCGTGTGCTGCCAGCTTGATCAAGATGAGGTCTCCTTCGCGCTCGAGTCGTATTTCGGCCGAACGCCGACGCTCGAGGAAGCGCGGCACTGCCTGGCTCATATCCAGCTTGCTGGCTGGTGCTGGTACGTGTGGGCACTTCTCAAGGAGGCCGAGGGGGACCACGTGGGAGAGTGGCTCTATATCTATTACAGCTATGCCGACAAGTACCTCGACCGGGTGCTTGCCATGTACGAGGGGTAGTACAAATGAAGTACGGATTGACGAGCGGCATCCTGTGGGGCCTGGATACCGTGATCCTGGGCATTGCTCTTTCGATGGTTCCTTTTATCGGCACTGCCGAGGCAGTCGCTTATGCAGCTATCGCGAGCTCGTTCTTGCACGACGCGCTGTGCGCCATCTGGCTGTTCATCTACATGGCAATCAGGGGGCGTCTGAAAGACACCGTTCGGGCACTTAAGACGCGCTCGGGTTTGGTTGTAATTGCAGGTGCGCTTTTGGGCGGCCCTATCGGCATGACGGGTTACGTGCTGGCCATCAACAATATTGGCCCCGCCTATACGGCGATCATTTCGGCGTTCTATCCTGCCTTCGGTTCTTTTCTCGCTTTTATTCTGCTGAAAGAGCACATGTCGAAGGGGCAGCTGCTGGCGCTTGCCTTCGCACTTGCTGGAATCATTGGGATGGGCCTTATTTCTTCCGGCGATTCCGAGCTTGCAAACCCGGTGCTCGGCCTTATTGGCGCCGCGCTAACCGTTGTTGGTTGGGGTTCCGAGGCCGTGCTGTGTGCTTGGGGCATGAAGGATGACGCGGTGGATGACGAGACTGCCCTCCAGATTCGCGAGACCTCGTCTGCGCTTGTGTATGCAGCGGTGGTGGTTCCCTTGTTCGGCGCATGGGCGTTTACCGCGAGCTCTATCCCGAGCCTGGCTACGGGCGTTGTCGCGCTTTCTGCTCTTGCGGGCGCAGCGTCCTACCTGTTCTACTATCGTGGCATTTCCAAGATTGGCGCGGCGCGCGCCATGGCGCTCAACATTTCTTACTCTGCGTGGGCCGTTGTCTTCGCCTTCGTTCTCCAGGGCACTGTGCCGACCATGGCTTCCGTCCTGTGCTGCGTGGTGATCTTGGTGGGCACCATTCTTGCCGCGTGCGACTGGAATGAGCTGTTTGCTAGAAAGGGCTAGCAACATCTTTGCGAGATGCTGCCTTTCCCATAGTACATAATGCGAAAAACTGTTGGGGGAGCACGGTGTTGATCGGAATCGGATTCCCACGTTCAACCGTACATGTACGGATGAACGTGGGGGTGTTCGTATGAAGTTGATATTCAAGGTACTGCAAACATGGCCGCGAACAGAAGAGGCACCAAGGTGGCTTGGTGCCTCTCTTGGTATAATCGTTTAAGCTAATGCCTATTCAGAAACGAGCTTTATTATGAAGAAGTTCCATGTCATTTTGCTTTTTGCTGCGGCAGCGTTTGCTGTTGCTGCGCCAAGCGCGGCGTTCGCTGTTGATGCCGATGAATGTGGCGTCCAGGTTTCCGATGCGTTCGAGCAGAAAGCAGTTGATTTTGCGAATTCTGCCGATTTGTTTGAGGAAGGGGGGTCTCCGGCCGTTTCTGCTGCCACGCTTTCGCAAGAGCCGGTCGGTGTATTGCAGCCCGAACCTTCTGGCGAGTTGGCGGCGGGCGGAGCAACCCAGGGCGGTTCTGGTGAGCAGGGAGAACAGCCTTTGTATGTCGAGGGGTGGAATGCCGTTGGCTCCGACTGGTATTTCGTGCGCAATGGAGCGCTCGTCTCGGGATGGGAATACATCAACGGCCATTGGTACTGGTTCGATTCCTCGTCGGGCTGCAAAATGGCCACGGGCTGGATAGAACTTTCGGGTTCGCGCTATTATCTGGAACGGGGCGGTGACTTCCAGGGTGCCATGTCCACGGGTTGGATTTTCGATGGCGGCTCCTGGTATTACGCTGACGCTTCGGGTGCAGTTCTTAATGGCTGGCAATACATAGGCGGCGCATGGTATTGGTTCGATTCCGATAATGGCTGCGCTATGGCTCAGGGATGCGTTACGCTTGGCGGCCAAGATTATCTGCTCGGCGAATACGGCTTGGTCGACGGTTGGGCCTTGTATGACGGCGCGTGGTACTACGGTTGCGATGGCAAGCCCGAGATTGGTTGGCTGAAGCTGGGCGGCGCATGGTACTGGCTCGACCCCTCAACGAAAGCTATGGCGACGGGCCTGGTGGACGATGGCTCGAATCTCTACGTCACGGACGCGTCGGGTGCCATGCGAATCGGTTGGGCTCAATTCGATGGCGCCTGGTACCATGCCGCGGGGTCGGGTGCGCTGGATGCGGGCTGGTATTGGGATGGCTCATCGTGGTACTGGCTCGACCTCGAAACCCGCGCGATGGCGACCGGGGAATTCGAGGCGTATGGCGACCACTATTACGCCCTGGGCAATGGTGCAATTCAAATGTCTGGATGGGCGCCTTATGGCGAGGGCCTGGCGCTGCTCAAATCGAACGGTGCCGTGATTTTCGTTGCGGGTAAAAATGCTTCGGGTGCGCCCGTGGTGCAGAGCGGGGCGCAAAGCACCGTACGCGGCGATTCGTGGGAGCAGGCTCTCCCTGGATTTTTCTCTGTCGACGGTAGGATGTTTTACGCGAATCCCGATGGCGCGCTGCAAATGGGATGGACGTGCATAGGCGATTCGTATTACTTTTTTGATTCCGATTACGCAATGCAAACAGGCTGGTATTGGGACGGCTCGTCCTGGTATTACCTTGACCCAGATGGCTCGATGGCAACGGGCTGGCGCGCAATATCGGGTTCGTGGTATTGCCTCGATTCCCAAACCGGCAGCATGCGCACCGGGTGGGTGAACGATAACGGCACGTGGTATTTCACGAACTCGTCGGGCGTAATGCAAACGGGCTGGTTGAGCTGGGGCGGTGCTTGGTATTACCTTGGTTCGAGCGGCGCCATGCAAACGGGTTGGTTGTATTATGGCTCTGTATGGTACTGGCTCGATGAGGCAACGGGACGCATGGCGTCTTCCGGTTGGTATGATTGCGACGGAACCCGCTCGTGGTTTAACGCTTCGGGCGTGTGGGTCGATGCGTCCGGCTCGGTCTTGGGCGTAAGCAGGCAGCGTTTGCTCGAACAGCTCATTTCCCATGAGAACGATTCCTACTACCTTGGCACGCGATATGACACATCCTTAACCCCTGCGAACTGCACGTATCCCAACGGCGAGCCAAGAAGCGATGGGTTTACCGGAATGAATTGCGGCGGCTTCGTGTCGCATGTCTATGCGAAGGCCGGCGGTGATTTGTCAAAGATCGCAAACAACCAATCAAATTCGCCATGGCTGGGAGGCCCGGGCCGCGGAAGCTTCTGCAATGCGTACCGTTGGTATGGATACGCCATCGACAGTGGAGCCACGGTATTGCAGTTCAACAGCGTTTCGGAATTGCTTGCGAGCGGCGAGGCTCGCAAGGGCGATTTAGTGTTCTTCTACCCGTTTAATCCATATTCGACAGACTGCCACATCGGGTTTTTCTGGGGGGACACTCCTTACGAGAATCGCTTCTGGCATTCTTTCGGTGGCATGGGCAACAGCATCTCTGGATTTGTGAGCGATGGCCCGTCTTGGGTAATCCTCATGCGATAAAGAAGGGTTGAAACATGAAGAAAATGCGCAGGGCGACGTGCTCTCTGGCCCTTGCGGCGACGGTGTCGCTGGCGTTGCTTCCGAGTGCGGCATGGGCGCAAGACTCTTCCGTGGCTCCCGTTGAATCGCTTGCCGTCGCAGAGCAGGCTGGCGATGAAGCGGTGCTTGCCGTTTCGGAAGTGAGTGGGGCGCAAGCTGAAGAAAAAGATTCGCAAGAGGCGCAGCCGTATTTTGACCAAGTACTGTGCGAATTGGAGAGCACTTCGGCTGAATATACCGGTGCCGCAATTGCCCAGCAGGTTACGGTGCACGATGGGGAGCGGGTGCTTGCTGAGGGCCTTGACTACGCCGTTTTGTATGAAAACAACGTCATTCCCGGTGAGGCTTCTGTGCTCATTGAGGGCTTGGGAAATTATGCCGGCTTTGAGGCACGCATGTCGTTCGATATCGTGAGAAGCGCAGACAACCGAATCGCGCTTCCTGGATCGTGGCGGCATAATGCTACCGGATGGTGGTACGCCTACGACGATGGCGGCTATCCGGCGAATTGCACGCTCGAGGTCGATGGCACCCTATACAGCTTCGATTCAGCGGGCTATATGTATACGGGCTGGTATATCGTCGATGGCGCGTGGCACTATTCCTATTCGAATGGCGTAGTGGCCTCTGGCTGGGTGTTTGTCGGAGGTTCGTGGTATTACCTCGATTCCCAAACTAGTAACATGCGCACCGGGTGGGTGAACGATAACGGCACGTTGTATTTCACGAACTCGTCTGGCGCAATGCAAACGGGCTGGATTCTCGTCGACGGGTGCTGGTACTGGGCTTATTCCTCGGGTGCACTCGCTTCGTCATGGCAGTCGATCGGCGCGGCCCGCTATTATTTTGACCCGCAGACGTTCGCCATGTCCAAGGGGCGTCGCGATATCGATGGGAATATCTACTTTTTTGGCGACTATGGCCTCGCAAATGGATGGTGCAATGATGGAGCTGACTGGTATTACTGCTCCGATGGCATTGCGTGCACTGGCTGGAAACTCGTAGACGGCGCCTGGTATTACCTCGATCCGGCCTCCGATGGGAAGATGTCCGTCGGCTATTTGGACCTCGGCGACGCGGCTTATTATCTCAAACCCGATGGGGCCATGGCTGTCGGTTGGGCTCTGTCGGAGGGCGGCTGGTACTTTGCCTCTCAATCTGGCGCGCTTGCTTCTGGTTGGTATAAGGAGGGTGCGAGCTGGTATTACCTGGATGCATTTAGTCATCTTATGAAAACAGGCCTATTTGAGGTGGGCGGCAACGATTGTTTTGCAGACCAGAGCGGTAGGCTCGTGGTCTCAAGCTGGGTTGCCGTTGAGGACGGCGAAGAGAGGTATGCCGACGATAACGGATACCTTTGCAAGGATGTGATTCGCGAGGGCGGGACCATTCTTAAGACGGCCGGGGCCGATGGCTGGCAGATCGCGTCCGGCTGGGTTGATGTCGCGAACCAGAAGTGTTACGCCGAGCCCGGATCGGGCGTCATCCACCGTGGCTGGCTGCAGGTTGACGGCGATTGGTACTGGCTTGATGCCGATTCCGGCGTGATGAAAACCGGATGGCTATTTACCGGCGGTTCTTGGTACTACCTGAACGCTGACGGAAAAATGGCGACTGGCTGGAAATGCCTGAGCGGAACATGGTATCACCTTGATCCGGATGGCAGCATGCATGTTGGTTGGCTTAAAGACTCGGGTAAGTGGTATTGGCTAGACGGAAGCGGGGCTATGGCGACTGGCGCCAGAACTATTGATGGCGTTCGTCGAATCTTCTGGAGCGATGGCCAGTGCGACAAGGTTGGCTGGCAAAATCCTCCACAGTATCCTCAGGTGAGCTCCTGGACTGTTCAGCTGCCCAGCTATTGCACCGGATACTTTACCTATGTGACCCCTTCTCGCATTTCTGTCGAAGCTACACGTGAGGATTGCGTAGAAGCTTTCATCCAACGTGCTTATGAATACATTGGTACTCAATATATCGAGCCGTGGTCCACTGCTCCTGGCGGCGCTGTAGATTGCTCGGGCTTTGTCCTGCAGTGCCTTTATGCCACTGGCATGGATATGGGTGTCTACAATCCCTACAACCATCGATGGGATCCGAACCAAACCTATAATTCCATGAATTGGTATCGCAGCAACATCTTTATGCCTGTGAGCACGAGTTCAATCCAACGCGGCGATGTTATTTACTATCGTGGACATATTGCAATTGCGCTTGGTAACGGAATGATGATTGATTCTTGGCCTCATCAAGGTGTCGGAATTCATCCTATCGGCGCACGAGGAAGTGTAATCGGCGCTGCTCGTCCTTTTATTTAAATTTCAAGAGCGCAACACAGTTGCTGTGCTAGCGCAGGGGGGTATAGAAGCTCCGTCGTTAGCTTGATGATCCAGTATTTCTAATCCGTTCGTTTAGATTGTAGAAAAGGCGGCCGCGTACCGAAATGGGAACGCGGCCGCCTTTGGTTTTTGGATTGACTGAGGTGGTCTATCGACTCTTGGTACGTAACGACCTTGGTGCATAGGGGAGGTCACGTAAAATTTCTTTCGCAAATTGACAGCTGAATACATCCAGGAAAGCAAAAGACATGGTCACCAGCCATCGGTATGATTCTTTGCGACCAAACAGAAGAAGACCGAGAAAGGCTGGAGCCATGTCCGAATCAATCGTATCAATAAACGAGGGGATGTTGCCATAGATTCATTTGGCATCCTAGATTGCCGTGCGAACGCATCCGTGAGAGAGCTTCTGACCCAAACATCCTGGATGTTGAACGTGTTCCCTGGTTGTAAAGGACGGAATGGAAAAGTTAGTCGCCGTAGAACTGCGTGTAGTAGTAACACGTATAGCCGCTGCCGAACGAGTATCCCTTTCCGGTAACGGTGAACTCACCGGTCACGGTAGGGGTCCAAGGAAGACCGGGCGAGCAGATCCACTCGTTAACGGGCACCCAGATGCCGCGTGTGCCGTTGTATACGGCGACTGTGCAAGCGTTCGTGTCTACAAGATTGAGCCAATTCGTCGATCTGTAATACTCCTGAGCCCTGACGAAAGATGGATTACTTTGAGCTTCGCTGCGAGAATCCCGCCGACAACAAACGATATTTCTATCAGCTTGACGGTGAGGGTTTTTGTAACGAACTGGCGGCATTTATGAGGTTGGCCTCTTTGTGTGGCACTGTTCCAGAGATTGCCGGGGAAGTTACGCGCTGCGTGTGCGGTTTGATGGAGGACTACCTAGCGGGCGCCGACTTGCTGTTTGACTAACTATACTTGGAGACCGAGTCCTTCGCTCTTATTGTTGGCTGGGCGAGTGGACTGCTTGAACAATATCTGATCTTATTTTTGAAATAGTTGCGAGAATGAGTTGGTTGGCGTAGGACCCCAATAATGCGCCAACCATCGACAAACCCATAGCTAAAGCGACTGAGATTTGCTCCCCGACAGTGGCTGCTATGATTTGTTGAATAGGAAATCCCCAGAGATATATTCCATAGGACAGTTCGATTTGTCGGATTGGCTTACCTAGAGATAGAAGTGCTGGGTCAAACGCAATCCAGATAAGTGTATAGGGCAATAACAGAAAGCAAGCCGCAATGCTATACCCATTCCAGGCGGTTAGGAAAAAGAAAATTGTCGATAGAATTCCTAATGGCCTGATGATGTGAACTTTTAAACGAAATGCGTAAAACAACACACCGATGCAGAACATATATACAGGTCGATAGTAAGAGAAGAGCGACGGCGCACTTAACCATAAGAGAAGACTGAAGATGCTTATTCCGGCAAAACACAGCAGGGTGCCTTTGTGCCTGAAACGCGTCGCGATGAATGCGATAAAGCAGCATACATAACAAAAAAACTCGACAGGCATTGTCCAAAGGGAGCCGTTTACCGTTGATCCGTATGGGTTATTAAGGAAAACTCCCGGAAGATTGTGTACAGGAATAAGGAATGCGTTTAGTAGATAGGCGTAAGTGGCTGGTCGGGAAAAATAGTCACTAAGTTTATATATTGAAAAGATGGGTCCGACAATAAAAACGCACGCTGCCGTAACAAGTGCTAGTTCTGGAATTAGCCGCTTGCAGCGTGTGCGAAAGAAGCTCGATGGAGTCGGGTGGCTCTCGCAGCTCTTTGCTATGTATAGTCCCGCAAAAAAGAAAAACGTGCTTACAGCAATTGTTCCAAGTGGGAGATGGCTAAGAAGGTCGGAGAGCAGGACAGAGCTTTCTCCGAAGAGGGGGGATGAGTGAGATATGATGACAGCGAACGCGCTGATTAGTTTTATCAAGTTGACGTTGTTGCATCTGGACCCAATGACTGAGTCAAGAGTCAAGGTTTCTTGTTGAGGGGTGATCATCTTGAGCCTTTCGCAATTAAATTCAACGTGGATTGGCCATTGCACGCCGTTCGATTGCTCTCGTCAGCGTGCTTAAATGCTGCTGAGGCTTTGTGTTGCGGGAATGGCGACCAGTGTTTTATTGCGCGTTGTGCAGATTGTGGACGGGGTGGATGTGGGGGCTGATTGCAAATAGGTGGATGTTTCCGCTTGTGAACGATTTAGATCAAGATCGGGGTGAGCAACGAGGTAAGTCGGCATAAGGACCAAAATCTAGGCGCGCAGGGTAGTGGTTTTTCCTTTTTTCAACAGGAGGAAGGGTCATAAAGTCCCCATATAGGGTGGAGAGATGCTTTTCAAGCTTGTTCGGGAAATAGACTTGGCGGCCCTCGAACTCTAGCGGCCGAAGCGGGAAGACTTCATCGCGCGGATATGTTGCGGTGAATGGGCTGGTGTCGTTAAGGTATGCGATTCGACGGGTCGAAACGCCGGCGTAACGACGACGCGCTTCGTTTTCCTTTTTCAATGCATAAGAAGGCGAGACATGGGTTAGCCTCAAGATGAACGAGGCAATTCTACAGGCGATCCGAACGAGAGCCCCCTTCGGTCCGTGAATCATAATAACTGGATCGTTGATGCTGAGCAGCAGCCTGATATGCGACCAGAACCACGCTGCGCGTGCTTGAGACTTGTATAGCTTTTCGTCGTCTGGCACATTGTCGAAAGCATAGAGGTCAAGGAAGATTCCCAAGTCACAGTTGATATTCTTAAGCGTTTCTTCGCAAAACTGAGTCCCACGCAGCATGAGACGGGTCGTAGGGAGCGGGTAATTGATATCAGTTGACGCGGAGATTATGGAAAACTTCTCACTGAACTGGTTTTCGATAATCTCCGTCAGTTTCTCAAGGTCCTGTGCGGGCATCCCCAAGTCGATGTCGTCATCCCACGGTATGAACCCCTTGTGGCGAAGTGCACCGATGCCCGTTCCTCCCCAGGCAAAATATGTCAGGTCGTTGTCCCCGCAGATTTTTATAAACTCGTCCAAAAGGAGCAGCTCGCACTCTTGGATTTTTTTAAGTTCTTCTTTTGAGTACTCTTTCAATTGTGTCTCCTATTTCTACTTGTTAAATTTTGTGCTAGAAGAGTATAGCTTGTTAATCGCTTTAAGGGCTAGACCTCTCTGGGCTGCGGTGGAATCTTTAGACCGGCTTCCTATGTTGCGAGCCCCAAGCTCTCCCGGTATTTTCTTGGACTCATATAGCCCAAGTCGCTCTTGAGGCGCTCGTCACGATACCACATTAGATACGCGTCGAGCATTTTCATGATTTGCTCCAGCGTCACGTCGCTCCAATCGCGCCCGTAGAAGAACTCAATCTTGAGCCTCCCGAATAAGCCCTCCATGCGTGAGTTGTCCGGAGAATGGCCCTTCCTCGACATAGAACGTACGAGACCGTGCTCTTCGCAAATCAAGATCCACCCGGGCCATTGGTAATGGCGGCCGCGGCCGTTGTGCACGCGGGAGTGCTCACCTTCCGGAAAAGATGGCGATGTCATAATCGGCGGAAGTCAGAATGGCGTCAGAAAACTCGACTAGGTAGCAGCTCTGGCCTTGGGGGCAGAGCGCTTGCAATGTCTTGTCCGACGGAGTCGATATGGGAGAGTCAAACCAGTCCATGATGCTGTAGTCGACGGTGCTCGAGGGATCGAGCGCAGCAGCTTTCGTCATGTTGAAGACGCCGCAACCTGCGTCGCTGGAGGCAGAGTTGTACGTGCTCGATCCATAGCCCGAGAGCGCGACCTCGGGGTTGAAGAACAAGATGAGCTCCGCTGCAACAGAAGAATCAATGTCGGTGATGTCTAGAGTGTCCAACTGGGCCTGCTTTGAAGGCCACAAGCCCGTTGGAGTGTTGGGGTGCCCCTTGTAGTAATAGGCCTAGTCATCGCCGTAGCAGGTCATGGTGAGCCTGTCGTATTCTTCGAACGACTGCTCCAGATTCACATGGGTCTCAAGAAGGACCATGGGTTTCTTGTCCTCGGCCTCGGCTGCGGCAAAGTAGCCATCGTTAAAGTTGCAGAGGGCCTTGAATGCAGCTACGGTGGAATCTCCGCGTTGTTGCAGCGCGGTAAGCATGTTCGCGACGTTCTTCTTCTTTACGCTGGGATTGGTGGCAATGGTGTTGGCGAACGCGTTATCGTCGGCGCTCTGGAACAGGTTCGTGCGCGTCATCCACCATTCCGTATTGGGCTCGCACTTAAGTGCTGCGTACATGGAGTCCCAGTGGGCGTGCCAACCGTAGTCGGAACTCGCCTTTCCAGTCCTGTAGGCAGAGCCTTTCGCGGCAAGCTAACTTTGTTCAAGCTGTGCCTCCTTAGCGGCGGGATCCACTCCTTTGGCGTTGAAGGTCTCGTTCATGAAGTTGTACGTCGCCGTTCCGTCCGAAAGCAGGTAGTTCTTGTAGTTGCCTTGGGAAATCTGGTTGGCATATATGATGAGTGGATAAGCGAGCAGGTAATGTCGTTAATGAACAGGTTGAACTTGGAGTCTGACTTAAGGCGCTTGAACTCTTTGACGTAGTCGGCGAATGCAGTGTAATTGCTGGAGCCCTTAATGGCTTCGGTTGTTATGAAGAGCATGGTGTACATGCCGGAGGGGAGCGCGTCCCAATTAAACGCCGAGGGACGGTCGAGCATGACAATGGACGGCACCGAGGCCCCAGTCGAAGACATTGTGTAGTCTCAATAGGAAATGGAATAGAGCACAACCGGGAAGGTCGCAGAAGGCGGTGCGAGGTTGTACTCGCTTGCGGTCACCCCAAGCTCTTGGACGGTGGTCCCAATTTCGTGGTCGCCCTTGAGGTGCTCGACCTTTGCGGTAAATGGTCCATAGGTTCCAACGTTTAGCGCCATACCGGCGGCATCGATGGATGCGAGCGAGGTGGAGTCGGTCACATTGCGCGTTACGGTGTTGCTGTAGCGCATAGTGGCGGACACACGCATGTCCGTGGCGACGCCATCGGCGCGGAGGAGCGCGAGAGAGTCCGGTCGAACGCGCGCCGTGGTCGACTCGCCCTCCTGAATAATGGATGTCTGATAGTGCGAGGGAATGTAAGCGTTCGCTGTAGAGGACGGTGCATCTTCTCCGTGCTTCACCAGGTGAATCTCAATCGCTTCGGCCCGGTAGTTCCATCCGGTTGTGCCCGCAATGGCTCCGTCGGAAACCCAGTCCTGCCATCCTACGTTGACACAGTGGGCGCTGTGACGAATGCCGCCGTCGGCGTTGGCGAGTGAGACCTTAAGGGCCTCTATGGCTCTCGCCTTGCCCTCGGTTCCAGCCGTAGCACCGTCTTTGCTGGGGAAGTTGCCCCATCCTTGATCTCTCTCATGGGCATAGTATTGGACGGATGGCGTTGCGGTGGATTGGGCCGAGGCGACCACTGCGTCTGCTTGTGCGTTGCTCGCTGGGTCCGCGTTCGCCAGCTAGGAGTTTGTTGCCGAGGTGCTGGCCTCTTTGGCGGCGGGCTCGTCATGGGTCTTGGACGCAGGCCTTTCCTCCGCTTGCTGGTCCACGTTCGGCTCTTCGACGGGAGTCGCCGTTGAGTCGATGATTTCTTGTCCAGTACCGGTTGATTGCTCGTCTTGAATGGCAGCCGCTTCATTTGCGGGTGCCGTATCGTCTGCGAAGACCGGTCCTGCAGCAACCGATGCGACGAGCAAGGTCTAGCAAAGCAGGGCGGCGATTGCTTTTGAACATCATCGTTTCATATCGGCTCCTTCCAATAGATGCAATACATCATTAGATGCTAGCAGTATTGTGTGGGATACGAGCCGTTGTGCCTGAGCGGTTGCGGGAGCGGCGGGAACCTATTTCTGAAGGAGAACTTTGGCAATGCCAGCTATTGCCGCGGGAGCGCACGCGGACATAATTGCGATGTTGATTCCATTCATATCGAATGCGGTAATAAAGTGGTCAGCAGCAAGAACGATGATGCCGAAGGCGAGGGCGTTGATGATGATCTGGGTAATTCCGTCCCGCATGATGAGGAGGGAGTCGTTCACGTAGAGGAGGATGGCGATAGAAGTTGTTGCTCCTAAAACGTATGGGAAGATCCAGAGGTAGGGTGCGATTTTGTTGCCGTAGACCAACTCGAGCAAGGGCCCGCCCACCATGGAGAGGCCTGCCGTTGCAACTGCTATACATGCAAAAAGAAGCCCCAGTACCTTTAAGAAGCTCTTTTTAAAGGCTGATGGGCCGCCGTTTTGCAATGAGCTTGCAAGAGTTCTAATGAGCGGGCTGTAAAGATAGGCGGCTCCAGCTTGGATAAGCACGGCAGGCGTGGCTATGCTGGCGTAGATGCCAAGCATTTCCTGGTCTGTGAGGATTCCGTATCGTTGACGGACGATGGAGACAATAGAGGTGGTAAGGAAATTGGCGATGGTCGGCATGAGGCAGGCTTTTCCAAGTGCAACAAGGTGGTTGCACGAGAATCGGGGGTGCATATCGCCGAAGCGCTTCGCGCGGGGCAAATCGTAGAAGAGTGTCACGAGCATGCAGCAAAGTGCCATTCCAATGATTGCCATTGGAAGAGATTGGTTTGCTGCAAAGGGGGCGACAAATCCAAATAGAGACAAAACACCGCGCATAAATTGCGACTTACCAATGTAGTCCATCCTTTGGCCTTTTTGGTCAATTCCGTAAAGGACGTCTACGAATGTCTCGTCGATCTTGAAAACGAGAAATGCAACCGTGGCCACGAGGAAGGCGGGGTTATTGCTAATGACGGCAACATATATGCAGCTGAAGATGAGACTGAAGAGTATGGAGACGAACCGGAAGCCCACATAATCCTTGGAAGAATGCTCGCAGGAAATGTCGGAAACCTGGTAAGTTCTCATTCTATATAGGCTGACGGAGGCGAACATGTTGCCTATGGACATGGCGAAGGCCAATGCGCCGGAATTGTTGTAGTCCGTTGAGAGGACAACCACCAACACAGTTGTGAGCCATTGGCACCCAAGATAGAAGATGCATCCTGCGGCATTCCACAGTGCGTTCTTTTTTGTGGTCAAAGGTGCGGGGACGTTGGGCATGTGGTGCTCTTTTCGGGTGCGGTTTCATTCGAATGATGTTAGTAATCTTAGTGTCCTTTTTAACGAGAGCACAGACGAACGTATAATAAACAGGTATGCCTATCTGACTCAATGGGAGCGATTCATGACATTTGGTCCTTCTGACCATACATTTGTGCTCTGTGCTTACAAAGAGAGCCCCTTTCTGGAGGAGTGCTTGCAATCTTTGCTTGCTCAAACTGTGAAGACCGACGTGCTTATTGCTACTTCCACGCCGTGCGAAGCGACGAGGTCGTTGTCTCGACGCTATGACGTCCCGCTTCATGTGAGAGAGGGAAAGTCGGGCATTGCTGATGACTGGAATTACGCAGTGAGTTGCGCGACAACGCCTTTGGTGACTATCGCACATCAGGACGATACGTATGAGCCGGATTATGTTGCTCATCTCCTTGCTGCGGCAAATAAGGTGGACAACTTGCTTATATACTTCACCAACTATGGTGAGCTGAGGAATGGCGAAAAGAATGATGACAACCGTCTGCTTCGCGTGAAGCGCATGCTTCTTGCGCCACTTAAGGACGGGAAACTCTCATCGTCTTGCTGGCTGCGTCGTCGTGTGCTGTCGGTTGGGTCTCCTGTTTGTTGTCCCTCTGTCACGTTAAACATGACAAATCTCCCCGCGGTTCCTTTTGAGAAGATCTTCAAGTGCGATCTTGATTGGGACGCTTGGGAACGTTACTCAAGACTGCCGGGGGACTACTATTACGATTCAACCGTTCTCATGCACCATCGAATTCATGAAGGGTCTGAGACGACCGCACTCATTAAGGATGACACTCGGACGCATGAGGACTTTGAGATGCTGTGCCGGTTTTGGCCTAGGCCGCTTGCACGCATTGTTAATAGGATTTACGGGAAGAGTCAAACGAACAACAACGTAAAGGAGGCACAGTGAGTAAAGTCCTCGTTATTATTCCTGCGTACAACGAGCAAGATGCAATTCTGTCAACGGTCAGCGCCGTGGTTACCGCTGGTTACGATTACGTTGTCGTCAACGATGGCTCTAAAGACAACACGCTTGCAGTATGCCGTGAAAACAACCTAAACGTTCTCGACCTTGCGCAAAACCTGGGTATTGGTGGTGCGGTGCAGTGCGGACACAAGTACGCCCAGCGCAACGATTACGACATTGACATTCAGGTGGATGGCGACGGCCAGCATGACCCGTCGTTTATTTCCAAACTTGTCGCCGAGGTTGAGGCTGGTGCAGACCTTGCCATTGGATCGCGGTTCCTGGAGGTCAACGAGGGCTTCCAGTCGACGTGGCTTCGACGAGTGGGCATTACCTGGTTCGAGAAGCTTCTAAAGGTTCTTACGGGCGTAACGGTGACCGATGCCACATCTGGCTTTCGAGCGTGCGGTCGCAAGGCTATCGCATTATTTGCCGAGTCGTATCCGACTGACTATCCAGAGCCCGAATCCATCGCGCTTTGCCTCAAGCGTGACCTCAAGGTCAGGGACGTTCCAGTGGAGATGTGTGAACGTCAAGGAGGGAAATCCTCCATCGGAGGCCTGTCTAGCATTTACTACATGATAAAGGTGACCATGGCGATCCTGATCGTTTCCCTTACCGGTCGCGAGGGGTGATTTATATGACGTTCGTTACTCAGGTTCTCGCAGCGATTTTTGCGGTTGTGTTCTTCGTCTACGTGATCCGTCTCGTATCCAAGGGTAAGTTGTCCTTACGCTATTCCTTTTTCTGGCTGTCCTTGTCGGTGGTAATCCTCATTGCAGCGATTTTCCCCGGTTTCATTGGCGCAATTGGCGAGTTGTTCGGCTTCGTGCTGACCACGAACTTCGTGTTCTTCCTTGGCTTATTTTTGTTACTGGCCTTTTCGCTCATGCTGAGCGTGGTGGTAACTAAGCAAGCGGCGAGCATCAAAAACTTGACGCAGAGGCTGGCCATTGTAGAAAAGGAACTATACCGGGGTGACGATGATTAGCCCTCGATAGTCTATGCCCTTGGTCTGATTGAATATGGTCCCTATCGGAAATGAGATTTGTTAGATGACTGCGATATCAACCTTCGGGGCTCATGTCTCCGCGAGCGTGAAGCTGGACAATGTGAAGCGCGATTGGCTGTTTATGTTCGCGTATTTCGCGACTTCGCTACTGGCAATTGCGATGCTCTTTACGAATGTTCTGGAATATAAAGCTGGGCTAGTCGGGAAAGCCTCTATGGTTATTCCCGCGCTGTTGCTCGCCTGTCTCCTTTGCGAATTTGCGTTTCTGGCACGGCGCTTTTCATGTGATGTCCAGAAAGTCTTTCTGCTAATTTCCGTTCCAGCCGTTCTGGCTTTCGGACTATTCATTATTCCGGGCACTGTCCCAGATGAGCCTGCTCATATCGCTCAAGCACTTGATTTGTTTGGTCGTCACTCGGGTAGTTTTCTTGTGCCGAAAGCGCTTGGTCCAGATTCCCTCCCTCATACTTATGCTGATCTCTATGCGTCGATTTCGACTCCAGATTCGTGGGATTCTATGATTTCATGCGATCGATACGTGGCGTATTTGGATGGGCTTTACGCGATTCCGGCGATGGTTATCTCGGTTTTGCGCTTATTGAACGTGAACGCGATGGTTGCAGTTATCATCGCGCGCGTGGTCAATGGCGTGCTGTTCTGCGCCGCGGGGTATTACATCATCCGCCTGCTTCCGTGTGGAAAGACCGCGCTAATGGTGTTTCTTCTTAATCCGATGCTGATTCAGCAAGAAGCCTCTTTGTCTGCGGATGTATTGGTGAATATCGCTGCAATTGCCTTTGTTGTGTACTTCCTTAAATTGAATTCTCAGAAAGAGGTTGCAAGGAAAGAATGGCTAATTTTCGCCGCACTTACGGTTGTGATGGCTTTGGCGAAAATGATGTTTGCTCCCTTAGCTCTACTGTGGCTTGTTTTCTTTAATAGGAGGTTGTCAGGTAAGAGGCTTCTTGCGGCTTACCTCGATATCTTCTTAGTTTGTTGTGCGCTTGCGGCTTTGGTTGTCGTGTTTTATCGCGGTCCCCTTTTCCCAGCTTCATTTGCGCTCATGCGCTCTCCCGCAGAATGCGCGCGCGTCTTGGCTAGCTCCATCTGGAATGTTGGTCCGTTCTGGATCGATTCGTACCTTGGCAAATATCTCGCGGCGCTTAATCTGGCTACCTGGACCCCTTGCGTGTATGTCTATTTAGTTCTTCAGGTAGTGGTGCTGTTCTATAACGATGAAGACTGTAGCGTACTCGTTCGCGGCGTTGATAAGGTATTTGTTTGCGTTCTCTGCTTGGTAAACCTGTTGCTTCTGGTTTTGACTATGCGTGGGTGGAGTCTCGAGGTTGATAAGGTAGCGGATTATATCCTTGGAATACAGGGAAGGTACTTCTTTCCGCTCGTTTTGCTTCCTCTGTGCTGCATGCTTCGTCCGGGCAAGAAGCGTTCGGAGGGGCGCGTGCTCGTTACGTCTGCGGCGTTGTTGGTTGCAGTTTTCTCCATTAACATGATTCCTGTCATTACTTTCTACCTCTAGATTGAAGGGGCTCTATGCCAAGCATTTCTAGGATTAAGCAGCTTTGTAGTAACGCTGTAACGCTTCTTGATGAGGATGGTATCTACGCCTTTACCGATAGGGTAAAGGTTCGCACGTCACGTTTCCACTTGCCTGGTCGGAAGGCGGATGTCGAGGCTGTTGACCCTTTGGATGTCTTTACAGACGTCTTGTTTGTCAACGGCTGCGCATACTCCGTCCCCCATCCTATTCGCTATCGCGTCGATCATCAGATTGAGCAACTTGTTGCACATGGTGTGAGCGCCCGCAAGGTCGAGGCGTGGGATGTAAATGATGATTGGGCCCGCACTGCGCATGTATTTGTGATTTTCCGTTGCCCGTACTCTGAGGAAATTGGGCGCTTCATTACACTTGCCAAGTCTCTTGGAAAGACTGTCCTCTACGATATTGACGACCTTGTTATCGATACGAAGTACACTGACCTCATTCCGTTCCTGTCGACTTTCACTGAAGAGCAGAAGCGCGGTTACGACGACGGTGTTCGCGCCATGCAAAAGACCATGCTCATGTGCGATGGCGTTATCACCACTACTGAAGGCATGGCCAACGAGCTCAAGAATTATTTGCCGAAGGTGTGCATTAACAGGAACGTTGCGTCCGAAGAGATGCTCAACTTCTGTAATAAGGCCGTGCGTGAGCGTGACGTGTTCCCGAACGTCTCTGTCGACGCTGTGACTAAGCGCGAAAGGCGTGCTTGGAAGAAGGCTCACGAGCCTCGCGATGGTAGGTTCCGCATTGGCTATTTTTCAGGCAGCATCACTCATAATGACGACTTCGAACTCGTGCTCCCTGCTCTTGCGCGCGTAATGCAGGAGCGTCCTGAGGTTACACTGTGCATTGTAGGTGAGCTGACGATCCCTGATGCCTTGTCTGGGATGGCGGACAGGGTCGAAGCCTTCCCGTTCTGTGACTGGCGCCGCCTGCCCAAGCTCATCTCGAAGGTAGACATCAACATTGCACCGCTGGCAGATTCCGTGTTCAATCGCGCAAAATCTGAGAATAAGTGGGTTGAGGCAAGTCTCGTTAAGGTTCCGACTGTTGCAAGTAATGTTGGTGCTTTCGCAAGCGAGGTTGTCGATGGTGAGACCGGAATCCTGTGCTCTACGACCGAACAGTGGTACGACGCTCTCATCAACCTCATGGATGATGCCACGAGGAGGAGGGTGCTTGCTGAGAAGGCGTACGAGGAATGCTCCGCTCATCGTACGACTCTTAATTCCGGCATGTCGTTGGTCAATTTCATTCATGATGTGATGCCGTCCAACATTGCCTTCGCGGTTCCGTCTTTGAATATTAGCGGGGGCAATATCGTGACCTTGCGTCACGCCTCCTTTCTTCAGCGTAGGGGCATCGATGTAACAATAATTGATGGCATGGGCGAAGATCGCTGGGTCGAGGTGCAGGGATGTCGCATTCCAGTTATTAATCGACGTGTTCTTCCTGCCGCTATTGACGACTGTCCTATTGACGGAACTTTTCAGCGTCTTGTCGCGACTTTCTGGGAAACGGCTCAGTTTGTTGAGCGTTATAGGAAAGCCGACCGTCGCTTGTATTTCGTTCAGAATTACGAGCCCGGTTTCTATTATCCTCTTGATTGGCATCGTGTTGCCGCGTCCGCAACCTACTCATCCGGCCTTGAAGTCTTTACTATGTCTCCCTGGTGTCAGAAATGGCTTAAGAGGGATTACAACGTATCGGCACGTTGCGTAAAGAACGGAATGGACGTTGAGCGCTATAGCGTGAAGGAGCGCGACTATTCCGGCAAGGTTCGCATTCTGATCGAGGGCGATTGCAAGGTCGACTACAAGAACGTTGACGAGGCGTTCCGTATCGTTGACAAGCTTGATCCCAAAAAATATGAGGTTTGGTATCTTTCCTACAATGGTGAACCTAAGAGCTTTTATCGCGTGGATAGGTTTCTCCATGCCATTCCGAGCGAGGAGGTGCATTCCGTCTACGAGGACTGTCATATTCTCCTGAAGACGAGTCTGCTGGAGAGCTTTTCCTATCCTCCGCTTGAGATGATGGCGACCGGTGGTATTGCAGTTGCCATTTCGAACCCCGGTAACGCCGAGTACCTTGTAAACGGGGAAAACTGCTTGCTTATTAACCATGGAGAAGAGGGCAAGGCAGCAGCTATGATTGAATCTTTGGTCGAAGACGAAGCACTTCGTGACCGTCTCATTTCTGGTGGTATTAAGACGGCCCAATCTCGTGATTGGTCTCGTTTTGAAGATGAGATTGCTTCGGTGTATCTGGGGGAGTAAATGGCTTACGACCTTTCAATTGCATGCGTGTATAACAAGCTCGAGCAGTTTGAACGCTTTCGCCATTCCGTCGAAGATCTTCCGTTCAGGGTCCAGCTGATTGCGATGGACAATAGGGAGCGCGCTTGGTCTTCCGCAGCGGCGGCTTATAATCATGCCGTTGATGTTGCCGAGTCTGATGTGGTCCTCTTTTCGCATCAGGATATTGTCTTTTTGGACGGCTCTTTTATCTCGGAGTTCATCGAGAAAGTCCGTGAGAATCATGATTTGCTCGTTGGCGTTGCGGGTGCAGTCGAGACTGAGGGTGGATACTGCCGCAAAATGGTTTCTGGTATGTACCAGGGCTCCAAGCTTTGGCGCCACCATACTGCGGAGTCCCCAACAATGGTCTCCACCCTGGATGAGTGCCTATTCGGTTGCCATAAGGATTTGTTCTCTAAGGTGCATTTTGATGAGGAGACGTGCAACGGCTGGCACTTTTATGCCGTAGATCTCTCGCTTCAGGTCCAGGATGCAGACGCTAGCGTAATGGTTCTGCCCGCGTCGGTGCTTCATCTGTCTGGGGGCAATCGTGATGGTTCATATTATGTCGCCCAGGAAAAGCTGAAGAAGAAATATGCCAAGTCTCGTGAGGTGATTGTAACCACCTGCGGATGGACCAGGACGGGCTTCATCGATCCGTATCGTCCCATTGTTGACGACGAGCTTGCTGCTCTGGATCGAGCGGGTATTTCGTACTCTGTTCGATTCTTCCGCTCTTGGAATGAAGTTGGAAATCTTTGCAACAAGGTCTTTTTGCCAAGCTTGTTTCCTTCGGACGGATTTTCCGACGTTACGTTGAGTGAAGAAGGGTCTCGCTTGTACTCTGGTATTGCGATGGTTCGCAATTTCATTTCTTCGAAGAGATGGCTGTACGAAGACCTTCGCGATCTTAAGCGAGATTACGTGGTAGCCGTTGAGGAGGAGTGCCGCGGCACAAGGGAATACCGACTTGGTACCAAATTCCTGCCGTGGATTAAGGTGCAGCCCCACGATACGGTGATGCTCGAGACGGGATCTTCCAATGGGGGCGTATCTGCGAGCGTTGCCCCCATGTTCTCAAACGATGGAGCTGTCTTTCCCTGCTCGGTTGACGATCTCGAATTCGCATTCTCGAAAGGGGAGGGGTATTTCTCTTCTTACATTCTTTCGACTCTCCAAGCGGCGGAGGCAAACCTTCCAGGGCTTCCTGAATCCGATTCGAAGGTCTTTGAACCTTTGCTTCGTTCATCCTTGCTCTCTTGCGGGGATGCATGCAAGTCCCTGTGCGCTCTAGTTCGTGCGGATGAGTTCGCCGAAATCCAAGCGGAAAGGGTGCGAAGGCTTTACGCTTCCTGTTTACCGAGCCGCGTTGGAAGACTTTTACTCCGTGTGGGTCGAAAGCTATTTCGGTAGTTAAAAGCCACGCTTTTCGGGCATGGCGACCCCGATTGGTCGCCATGTCCTTTCTATTGGTGCTTCAAAAAGAAGTGCGCTACGCTTTGAAGTCTTCGGTAGAACCCCGACATGCTTACTCTACGTGCGAGCCTTACGAGGGCGACTTCGTGTCGATTCTTCAGTTTGTCATAGGCAGCTTGGGCCTGGGCCAATTCTTGTTTTAGTTTCACCGTGTTCGCACGTTCATCAACGAGCTCCTGAACTACAACGTCTAAGTATTCCGACCTCTTGCCGAGTTCGCGAAGACTGGGGACAACTTCGTCTTTATCAAGCTCGTTGAGCATTGCTTGGAAGTCGCCGAGGCATTTGATTACTTCTTCATCCGTGATGTTGAACACGACATGTGGGCAGTCGACAGTGGCCAGACGATGCATGATTGTGTCTTCAAGCTTGATGAAGCCGTGTTCGTGTGCGAAGCGGTAGTTCTCCATGGAACCTTTCAGTAGGTCGCAGGCGAGGCGTGGGGTCCAGTTGGTCTGCTTGCGTGCGATGCGGTAAATGTATGTTGCATACGGCAACACGTAGTAACGCTGGGCTTTGTACATCGCGGGCACGAAGAAGAGGGGGTCCTCATACCAACGTCGAGCTGGGAAACGCAGGGCTGCATCTTCAAATAGGTCTTTTCGGTAAATATAACGTGTGTAGCCGTAGTCCATCTGGTCGTCTGCGTAGTTGCGCCAGCCTTCGTGGTCGAACACGTAGAGCTCGTCGTCTGCAAACGCGTCAATGAACGTCCCCGTTTCCTGGTTTAGAAGCACCATGGACCCGCCGCAGATGGTGGCGTCTTTGTCTCTGGCAGCGGTCAACAAATCGGAAAGCGCATGATCGGTCGGGTAGTAGTCGTCTGAATCCATGAACGCAATGTACTCACCCGCGGCATGCTCAATTCCCAGGTTTCTAGCGGGACCAGCCCCCTGGTTCTCCTGGTGGAAGACTCGAATGCGAGAGTCGCCTTGGGCAAGCTCGTCAAGAATGGCGGGGGAGTCGTCGGTGGAGCCGTCGTCTACAAAGATCGCTTCAAGGGAGCAGCCGACTTGAGACAGAACCGATTCAATGCACTCATCAAAGTGTGGACCGGGGTTGTACACGGGAATTATTACCGAAATGTCCGGGTTGGAAGGCACGGGAACTCCTCTGTGAATGGTTGCAGTGCAATGCTAATTGTAGCCGAGCGCTGCCGAGCTGCGTTGATAGTTGGCAGCTCTCATTCGTTTAATGTACGTCTTCGTCATTTCCCTTGCTTTTCAAATGCTGAAAATGAAGGTGAAATGAGTTCCCCCGTCCGTTGGTGTCGTGAGGTTGAGCATTTCGCAACGTGAGCACCGCCCGTTTCGCTGTTTCGGTATCGGTGATTACTCTGTTTCAGTATCGGGTGTTTCGAGGTTTCCGTATCACCGGGACGCTACTTTCTCGATGCGAGGAGTCGTCGCGAAGACGAGGAAGGAGAGCGGCAGGCAGAAGATGAGTATGTAGCAGGTCGTGCGCCTGCCGGTGACGCGATTGGCGATGGTAGTAGGAGCTACGTTTGATCCCCATCGCGCTGAGCAGCGTCTTCAGCGGGAAATCCCTGTACAAGGCGTCGACCATCTGGGTTTTCTCCCCTTTCGTGAGTTCTCTGAAGTCGACGCCGGGGTCTTTAGGATGTCGATCTTCTGCTTGAGGATGGCCTTCTCGAGGCGGAGCGCCTCTACCTCGCGCTTGAGCGCGTCCACATCATCCGGTATCTCTCGATCCGCTCCGGCGAGCGGCTGCTGCTTTATGTCGTCCTTCGTCAAGAGTCCATCCAAGCCCTTCTGGCGGTAGACGGTGACCCACTTCGAGACCATCGGCGCGCCGCAGACCTCGAACTTATCAGAGACTTCCTTAAGCGTCATTCCGTCTTCGAGGGCCATCTTGACGGCTTTCAGCCTTACGGCGAAAGGGCGCTTGATGGTGGATCGAGTGGCCGGCTCGGCCTTCTTGCGCTTGTTGGCTTGAACAAAGGCCGCGTAGCGCTCGTCGTGGCGAATCCACCTCGAAAGCGTTGCCTGCGAAGGATATCCGTATGCGTCGCAGATGGCCTCTTGGGCTAAATCGCCCTTGAAGTAGGCGTCGCAGACGGCCTTGATCTGATCGGGGGATGTTCCTATAGTTTTGTCAACGGTTTTCTCCGTTGAGCGGCCTAGGTTCTCTCCATGCTGGCGCCAGCCCATCTGCGCGGCAGCTCTCTTCCATTTTTGCGGGGCTAGGCCGCGTAGGGGGCCTTGTCCCGCATGACCGCGTAGATCACCTTCAGCCTCTTCCTCGCGACCGCCTTCAGCGCCTCGCCGTGGCACATCCCGCGGCCCCCTGCACGCGCGGTAGTACTCGCCGAATCTGTTCGCGCTCTTCGTCAGCGAGTTGCATGAGAATATGAGCAGGTTCTTCAGTCTCTTGTTTCCCTGCCTCGATGCCGCCACCGACGCTATCGAGGTTCCGGACCTACGGGTCCTCGGGGCGATGCCGCAGTACGAGGCCAGGTGGTCGTGGTCGGGGAACGACGATATGTTGATCGCTATCGTCAGCTCCGACGCCGTCCTCGGGCCGATGCCCGGGATCGTCAGCAGGCACGCGTAGGTGTCGTCCGACTCGAGCAGGGACGCGATCTCGGCGTCGAGGCGCGATGCCTCCTCCATCGCCTCGGATATATGCCTCGCAAGCATCTTCACCTGCGGGTTCTCGGCCTTCACCATGGCCTCGGGAGGCCTCGTCGACGAGGCTATCGCCGTCCAAGCGTCCGCGCGCGCCGGCCCGCCCGCGTCCTGCATGAGCGCGGAGAGCGACGCCCTCCCGCGTCCGCCACGCCCCAGGCGCCGCCGAGGCGGGCGTGGACGCGCAGCCACCTCGGGTCCGAGGGGTCAACCAGGGCCTCGAACGCCGGGCAGGATTCCAAGAGGATGGAGCGCAGCCGGTTCTTGTCCCTCGTGGCGCACGTCATCATGTGGTCGCACTGCGAGGCGAGCGACCTCGCGGCCTCGAGGTTCCCGTCGCGTTCCGGGACCGGCAGCGGCGCGTCGGGCAGGCCCATGGCGGTCCTGGCGATCACGTGGGCGTCTCGCTCGTCGGTCTTGGCGTCGCCGGCGAACATCCTGGAGGCCTGGTGCGCCGCTATGCCGGGCAGGCAGGCGACGTCGAGCCCGGCCCTCCTGGCCCTGGATATGGGCAGGGCGCCGATGTTGCGGGCCTGGTCCACGACGACCAGGGTCCCCTCTCCGACCTGCGAGAACAGCCTGTCGAGCTCATGCTCGGAGTTCGCGACGGGGCGGCTGACGGCGACCTCCCCGTCCCGGGTGAGTATGCAGGCCCAGTGGGAGGCCTTTCCGACGTCGAGCCCGAGGACGGCCCTCCTCGCGGGCGCTGCGTTGTTGGCCATGGTATCCTCCAATCGTCGGTCGATCGGAAGCCGTTTGCCGCGACACCCACATTACCTGGCCGTGGCCGTCTTCCCTGAGGTCCGGCAGTTTCCTATCAGTCGTCTGAAACGGCGACGCCCGCGTCGGCAACACCCCCCCGGGGCCCTCTTCGGGGCAGGGGCAGACGGCCGTACGCGGGCGCCCGATCGGCGGCCCTTTCGGGCTTGCTTGAATCGTATCCGACACCGGGGAAATGCATCAACGGGGTATCGAATAGCTCATTTCTGACTGTAATGGGGAGAAGGGCGAACCCCGACTGCCAGGCAGGCTCCTCGAACTTCTAAATAAAAGTAGTGACTACGCGTTCGTCTCGTTTTGCACGAATATCCATGAGCTCTTGAGGGTCATAGACGAGGAGTACGACGGTGATTATGAGGACGTCGATCTCCGCTCCTTGCTAGCTCAAAGGCATCCGGACGATGCGGACTTGTTGAGTGTTTCATATACGGACGTAGTCTTGGTGTTCGATTGCGAACCGCAGGACGCGGGAAGGTCTGGGTCTGGGTAGTTCGACCCCGAATGGCTCCTGCGATTTGGCAAGGCTTTCTCTAACAGCACGGATTCAGGAAAGCTCTTCCTCAACTATCCTATGCTGGGGCCTTGGAAGGACTTCAAGTTCGTTGGCGATGAGGAATATCTTTCGAGTGTCGTTGAGGTTGATGATTTTGTTAAGCGGTCCTACAAAGCATCTGTGAACGAGAGGAGGACCCGATTTGATAGTCCTGAACAGGTGGGATCACTCGACATGGCTGGCATAATAGGAATAAACGTGGCGAAAATGCAGCACATCCTTCAAGGTCTTTCCTTCGAGGATTCGGTGCTTCACGAGCGAGTCCCTGTGCTGTCTGACGCTTATTTTGAATGCTGGCTCTTTGATCTGCTCGTATAACAAAACCGACAGTTAGCAGACAGCAGGAGAGTGTATATCTGTAATACGTGCTTGTTCTTCGCCCTTGAAAACTGGCCGAGTGCGGTGGACAAAATATGGCCCAAATGGTTGGAGTCTTGTAGTTCGTAAGGACGCGAACCAAAGAGACTGCATGCTGGGCTCTCTCCGTCCTTCTTTTGTGCAGCTTCGCAGTCCGCGTGCCCTCTCGCGTATACTGATAGCAACTGTGAACGCCCAACTCTGGAGGTCCAACCTATGAAGGGCATCATCCTCGCCGGGGGGTCCGGCACGCGCTTGTACCCGCTCACGCTCGTCACCAGCAAGCAGCTGCTGCCGGTCTACGACAAGCCCATGATCTACTACCCGCTGTCCACCCTCATGCTGGCGGGCATCCGGGACATCCTGGTCATCTCCACCCCTGCCGACCTGCCCAACTTCCAGCGTCTGCTGGGCGACGGCTCCCGCTTCGGCGTGAACCTCTCCTACGCCGAGCAGCCCTCTCCGGACGGCCTGGCGCAGGCCTTCATCATCGGCGAGGAGTTCATCGCCGGCGAGCCCTGCGCGCTCGTTCTGGGCGACAACATCTTCTACGGCAACGGCCTGTCGCGCCACCTCAAGCGCGCCGTCGAGGCCGCCGAGCGCGA
>ENA-OQDC01000395-OQDC01000395.1-human-gut-metagenome-genome-assembly--contig:-NODE-395-length-32259-cov-5.135192_pt1 | contig 32259 bp, 36 predicted proteins | sample MGYA00242770_ERZ504601 | MGnify/ENA primary metagenome ERZ504601 (study PRJEB26092, sample SAMD00036305) | human gut metagenome | host: Homo sapiens | study: EMG produced TPA metagenomics assembly of...
CTCGTTGTTCTTCTGCAGGCGGGCGGTCACGGTGTACAGGTTGGGCTCGTCCATGCTCCACAGCTGGGCATCGGGAACGTACAGGGTGACCTTGGTGCTGTCGCAGGGGCGCACGCCGGAAGCAACTTCGTTGCCGTAGCAGTCCTCGATGCTGTACATCACGGTATAGGCCTCTTCGCCGTTGGTGACCCAGCTCTCGATCTCAAAGGTGGCACCGCCGTCCTCGGTGGGCTTGGGGGTGACCTTGATGCCGGGGCCGCCGAAGTAGTCCAGGTCAAAGTGGGTGCCGGGCACGCTGATCAGGTTCACGCCGCGGTACAGGCCGCCGTAGAAGGTGAAGTCGGCGGAAGCGGGGTACATGGAGGGGGTGTCCTCGTTGGAGACCTCGATGGTCAGCTCGTTGTCGCCCTCGTGGCACAGGTCGGTGACATCGGCACGGAAGATGGAGAAGCCGCCCTCGTGGGTGGTTGCCACCTGGCCGTTGACCTTCACGGTTGCGGCCAGAGCAGCTGCCAGCACCTCAACGTAGGTGCGGCCACCAGCCAGAGGCTGCTTGGGCTGGGTAAAGGTGCGGGTGTAGACACCGGTGGTGCGCAGATAGCTGCCGTTGCCGTCCATGCCGTCCACAGCGTTCCAGGTGTGGGGCAGGGTGACCTGCTCGGTAGGACGCTCGCCCTTGGGGAAGGACAGGGTCCAGTTTTCGTTCAAGGAAATGATCTCTCTCATCGATACTGCTCCTTCTGGTTTTCTTCTTTGTTTCGGCGGCCTGTATGGCAGAAGAAATGCCGGAAACAGGCCGGTTGTTGATTTCAGTATAGCACATCAGAGGGGGGTAGGGTTTGTACAATCTTTTGGCAAAATAGTAATATTTTGTGAAAATCCAGACGATGATTCCACGATTTTACAATCTGGCCCTTGGAAACGACAGCACAGCATGAAAAGGCTCCCCGGAGCAGAGACGAAAAAGAGGGTGTCCGTCCCCGCAGAGGGAGGCAGCGGCTTCCGCTCATCCCTGACCAGAAGCTTCCTTTGACGCTGTGGGTCCCTCCGGCAGAAAGTGTTGACGGAACGGCGGCTTTTTGCTATAATTATATAGCTATGAATATGGAGATGTATCGAAGCGGTCGTAACGAGAACGACTCGAAATCCGGGTGGATGCTTCGCTGCGTTTCTCCATTTCACACGGGAGAACGTCGATTTTGATGTCCTGACAGGCTTCGGAACCTGTCTGAACGATGCGTTTTCTAACAATATTCTAACAGCTTTATCATTCGGAATCAAGATAATATTACAATACAAATTGTAGCATTATCTGATATGTATACGGAGAGGTACCCAAGAGGTCGAAGGGTCCGCACTCGAAATCTAACTGGCTTTTTGGAAGTGGATTTCCGATTTTGCTAGGTTTCATGCGGGTTTTCCGACTTCGTGAGTGAACGATTTTCGGCCGTTCTCTCCTGAAATTCTCTCCAAAGTTTTCCCAGAATGCACGGAGCATTCTAAAAATTTAATATCTGGAGCATTACTCAAGTGGTCGTAAGAGGTCGCACTCGAAATGCGATAGGCCGGGAGACCGGTGCCAGGGTTCGACTCCCTGATGCTCCGCCAAATCGAATGGACAGATGAATTTTATTCGTCTGTCCATTCTTTTTTGCCGGAACATCGCCCGTCCACCCTGTCTTTGGGGCGTATGGCATCATGCTGACGCATTGCCATAGCCCAGCCCTTCCAGCATCGCCTGTGCAGACGAGAGCTTGGAAGCGTAATCGAGGTGGGCGTAAATGTTGGCGGTGGTGGAGAAGTCGCTGTGACCCAGCCATTCCTGAATCTGCTTCATGGGAACGCCGTTTGCCAGAAGAAGGCTGGCGCAGCTATGACGCAGATCGTGGAAGCGGATAGGACGCAGACCGTTTTTCTCCAACAGCTTCGGGAACTGCTCGGAAACGTAGTTGGGGCGGATGATGTTCCCGATCTCGTCCACACACAGATAGCCCAGATACTCCCGATTGTAGCTATTACCGCACAGGCGGCGGTAGGTGTCTTGCTGGCCTTTCAGCATCAGCAGGCGGTCACGGATGGGCGGCACAAGGGGCAGCGTCCGCAGACTGGATTTCGTTTTTGCACGGTCTGCCTGCACCAGAACCTTTTTGCCGTCGATGGATGCCTGCGTGACGATGTGCTTGACCTCCAGCGTGTTGGCTTCAAAGTCGATGGCATCCCATTTCAGACCCAGTACCTCGCTGCGGCGCAGGCCGTAGAAGGATGCCAGCAGAACTGGAATCTCCAGCTTGGTTCCCTCTGCGATCTCTGTCAAAGCATGAATCTCATCGGCGCTGTAATAGCTGCCTTTGAACGCATTCTTCTTTGGACGCTCGACCTTATCCGCCGGGTTGGTGGGGATCAGGTCGATCTTCACCGCATACTTCAACGCCTTGTGGATGTTTGCATGATAATGGATCACCGAATTTGCCTTGACCCGTTCAAGCTGCTTGTTGTAGAAATCCTGCAAGTCGGTGGCTTTCAGGTCTACCAGTTTGATGCCGCGCTTTCGGAAATAGGGAACGATCACACGCTCCACCATTCCCTGATAGCTTGCATAGGTCGTGATTTGGACAGTGCTTTTCGTGACTTCCAGCCATTTCAGCATGAAGTCCGAAAAGAGAATGTCATCGTCTAAGCGGATCTCCGCAGGTGCGGTGGAAACCCTGAAGTTCCGCCGACGTTCCAGCAAAAGAGCCTCGGCTTTCTTCTTGTTCCTCTTGACGGACAGACCGGTGGCTTCCCACTTGGTCTTTCGCTTTCCGTCTGCGTCCTTGTAACTCAGAACGATGTAGTAGAAGTCGTTTTTTTCTTGCAGATGCCCTGCTACCATAGTGTTACCTCCTGTCTTTGCATCCACTTGAATATGTAACTTCTGCCGCTGACACCATCAGTGTACCCAACGGCAGGAGAGAATGCAAGGATGTCACGCCCGAACCATGTTGCCGGGTGCGAATCCGATAAGATAAGTTAAAAGATGTGCCTTGGGGATGCGGTAGGAGCGCCCGACCTTCAAATGCTGGACGCTCCCCTTTTTCAAAAGCGCATACCCGGTTTTTGTGCTGACGCTCAATATCTCGCACATCTGGTCGATGTTCAGCACATCCGGGTAATCCCGGAGCATCACACGGTACGCATCACGGGGATTCAAATTTTCCTCACCCAAACAGATTTCCCCTTTCCGGATTCATATTTTCCCGATCCAATGCCAGACTGCATTTCAGGGCTTTTTCAATTTGCGCCATCTCCCACTCACTGGTCATCCCCATAAAACTGTTGATGCGCTCTTTATCAATGGTGAAGATCTGTTCCAGCAGCACCACAGACGGACGGCTGAACGCAGGGTTCTGCTCAATGAGAACATGGGTGGGCTGGTTTGGCTTTTTGGAGACTTTTGAGGTTACAGCAGCCACGATCACAGTCGGCGCAAATTTATTTCCTGTATTATTTTGGATCACAATAACAGGACGTTTACCGCCCTGCTCGGAACCATAGTGCGGGTCAAGGTCTGCAAAGTAGATCTCGCCCCGGCGAAAGCCGAAATTCTTCGTTACATAAACGGTAGCAATCATCCCCCTTTTCCTTATGTAGGCAAAAGCCGCCCTGCGGACGGCTTCTGCGACGTTTTAGGACTGTTGCCATAGGAGAGAACATCACTGCTTGATAGGAAGGCTCCTAGAACGGCTGGAGCCGTTGTAGACCTTCAGGATCTGGTGCATATACTTCTGATAGTTTGGGCCGCTCATCGCCTGCCCGCTGCGGTAGATCGTCAGGGGGCTGATGCGTTTGAGCTGCTTGATCAGACGAATCGGGTCATACTCGTGGTCGTACAGCGCAACGAAACGGGCAACGCCCTGCAGCACCTCAGAACGGAGCGAGTCGATGTCACCCTCCCATGCTTCTGCCAGAACACGAAGTGCATCTGTGTAAATGCGTTCGCCGTGCTGCCGATATTCGGCAAATGCGGTAGCGATGCAGGCAATCTTCCACTTGGCGTGACTCTGGTTGAAACTCAGACCAAAACCGGCGCGCTGGGTAGCACTCTGGAATGCGATGGCTTCCGGGTCGCCGCCGTGGATCTTGGCACGCAGCTTTGCACCGGCTGTAAGCGGTGCCGAAATACCCGTCTGCTGTGCAAACAGCATGGCTTCTTGCTGCTCGGTCAATCCCGAATAAACCTTGCAGACGATGTTCAGATCGCAGTTGTTATTCAGCAGCTTGCGGGCGGCAATGGTGTGTTGACCATCGAAAACATAGTAGTGACCGTCCCGGTAGCTGACCTTGGGGGCATTGGCGATGCGCTCGTCAAACTCGGCGGCGATTCGCTTGACACGGTTGGCGTTGAGAGTCCGCTGGTAGTAGCTGCGAGGCACCTCCAGAAACTTGCTGTTGATGACCATTTCGTGATGAACAAGTTTAATCATAGGCAAATTCTCCTTCCAGTTTTACGATATAATCCTTTGCTTTCTGCAAAAGTCCAACGACTTTCTGACGGATTTTTGGGTTTTTGAGGAATTCCGGGTAATTTTCAAAACAGACATCCAGACGGTAGATCATCGTATCTGCCGCTGATGCCACTTCGCTGAGCATTCCTTCTGCATCAGCTACTTGTTCGACCGATTCCATTTTTGCGGATAATGAGCGAATCGTTTGTAGCGCAGTCTGGTTTTGCTTTGGTTGAACAATCTGTTCGGATGGAACTTCAATAACCGGTGGCTCTGCTTGTGATTCACACGGAGTAGTCGAAGTCGCGGACTTTTCAACATTCTTTGCTTTGGATGTTGATTTACTGCGGGGCCTTTTTGTTTCTTTTGGCGCACAGATTTTCTCAACAAGAGCAGGACGATCTTCGGGAGGTGCACGGGCAACAGATGCAATCTCGGCGGCGGTCGGCTTGACCTCGCCGGAAAGCACTTTCTGGCGTGTGCCGGGAACGGCTTCTTCAGCGGCATCTACACCTTTTGCAAATTCTTCAGATCGTCGAACAAATATTGGAGTTGCACCTATTTCTGTTGCGATTTTCTCGCAGGTTTTCTGACGTTTTAGTTGGTGCTCATTTTGAGCACCAACTAAAACTGTATATCGATTCGTTCCTTTTTCATTAGGAACGAGTGCCTTTTCTGCTTCATATTGCTTTCCAACGAGATATTTCTTTTGCTCGACTGTCAGGTTGCGCCGCCCAAGCTGGTTTTTACAGATCCAGATGATGGCTTCATAGCGGTCTGCAAACTCTTTCTCGTGGACGGTATAAGGGATGTCGGGATGCTTCCTGAGAATCGTGTATCGGTTATGACCGTCTACGATCACGCCATTCCAGACGATGATGGGATTGATAACTTTGCCATCGTTGACAATGTTCTTCTCCAGCTGTTCCAGCTCCTCAAAAGTGAGCGGCGGGATCTTGCCCTGAAACTCCGGGTCAATCTTAAGCGCATTCAGATTCATCATCAAACCGTCCCTTCTTAAAGTAGGTGGATTTCGGGCTGCTGGGCTGGATGTAGTAGTCGTAGCCGAAGCTGGTCTGGCAGTAGGTGCAGGGTTCCTTTACGATCTGACCGGGGTCTGCACGGCGGACACGGATGCCACGGGTGTTCCGAAAGGCATTCAGGCAGCGGGGGCAGAGGGTGGTCAGGGTCGATTCATCGGTCTTGTGGGTAAAAGTACGGCTCATAATCAATACCTCCGTGTCATCAGAATGAATATTCGGTATGGAAAAAGCCCACTGCCTTGATTCAGAAGAATCCCGGTGGTGGGCTTTGAAGTTTTGCTTTAAGTTTTTCCAACCTATTTGTCCTCGACGCCCGTTGGATTTGGAATGCACCTCGGTAAGTGGGGACTTGCACCCACACTCCACATTGGCTTCTTCAGCCACCCCGTCTTCTTTATGACCGGGCCGCGAGTTACGGAAGTTTCATTATTTTGTCCGAGGGAATGATATTCAGTTTTCAAGGTACGCTTTACAGCTCCGGGCTTCTCCCCGTCTGGGGTGTTGCCCTTGCTGTGACCATAGTGTACCTGAAAACTGAATGCTTTTTAGGACGTAACAGGTCCGCTTTTTCACTCTAAAACCGGACCTATCACGTCCGGTTTTGTATAAAATCATACACACTTACGTCTTGTTTTGTTTTGCAATTTTCAAAAATGCGATTTTGCTTTTTTTCAAAGAAAAAAGCCCTTCCAGATAGCAGCTCATTTGAGCCGACTATCCAGAAGGGCAGTCGTGTGTAATTATAAATCGTCCGCAACGGCATCTAAGCTACGTGCGATACGATGCAATTTTGTACAGATTTTCTTCCTTAACAGTTCTTCTTCCTCAGAGGGGGACTTTCCCACAATCAAGTAGTCCAGCGTGGTACGAAAAGTCTCCTTGATCTCAACAAAAAGGTCAATCGACGGTGCTTCTTCCCCTCGTTCAATTCGACGGAGATGACGGTCACTGATATTCAGTTTGATTGCCAACTCCTCCTGCGTCATGCCGTTGACCTTGCGCAGGTACTGGATACGTTTGCCGGCGGCGTAAAAATCAAAGTACATAAGTCAGCCCTCCGACCACAGTGCAACGCAGTCGCAAGCTGCGCCATAAGGTCGGAGTGCAAAGATACAGTCGGCGGCGAACCAAGTTCTGGTTGCCGGGGCTCAGTTGGTACTCGATCAATCTCCTTTTCATAGTTCTTCGTCCTTTCTTTGTCGATGATGGCAAGTCGGGCGGAGTATGAAGGACGTACAAAATGTCCCTCATAATAGTAAAAGAGCCGAAACTCTATTGCTATCCATGTAAAATCAGGGAATCGTATTCAGCAAATTCAAAAAAGCTTCCTGCTGGTCAGGGCGAAGTATCGACCATTTCTCAATGACTTGCATCTGCTGGGGCGTAAGTGCCACCGGGACAGACTCACTTCCCTCTGCCTTTGCAAAAAACTCGGAAAGTGTGATCTGAAAGGCATCGCAGATCTTTACAAGCGAAGGAATGGTCGGGATCGCATTGTCATTATACCATGTAGAAATGGTGGAAGATTTCAGCTCGGCGTGAGTCGCTAAATCGTATAGCGACCATTTGCGTTCTTCACGGTAGGCGGTTATGGTATTCAGAATGTTATCCACCGCCACTCCTCACTTTCGTACAATAAACTTTTCGCTTATTATACCGTACTACGCACAAAATTATAATCCTTTTCGCCGTATAAAAAGTACGGAGTTCGGGAGTAGCAGATACCTTGCGGTGGGGGCTATTTCTTATGATTTGCACACTAAAAACAAATGCCGCCCGAAGGCGGCATGGGAATTTTATTGGACGGAAAACAGAGTGCGATATTGAAATACCTTACATAGCATATACTGCCGGTTTATGGCGGCAAAATCAAAGTGTTTGAGCAAGGTATTCCACGTTCCGTGCGGGCAGCGGAAATCAGCGCCGAGGGCAAGAGTATCTTTGCCCATGACCCCAAAGGCAAGGTGGCGGAAGCCTACCGCGCCCTGACAAAGGAGGTGCTGCGCAATGCCGAAAAACGGCGCAAACATCAGCTTGAGCAGCTTCGATGATATTTTTTCCACCGACGAAAGCCGCAATGTTGAAAAAATCCAGCAGATTTCCATTTCAGAACTGCATCATTTTAAAGACCACCCATTCAAGGTGCTGGACGATGAGGCCATGCAGCGGACGGTGGAGAGCGTGGCACAGTTTGGAGTATTGGCTCCTTTGATCGCCCGCCCCCGGGAGGAAGGGGGTTATGAGATTATTTCGGGCCACCGGCGGCAGCACGCGGCAGAGTTGGCCGGGCTGAAAACCCTGCCGGTAATTGTCCGCAATATGGACGATGACCAGGCGGTGATTCAGATGGTGGACAGCAATTTGCAGCGCGAACACATCCTGCCCAGTGAGCGGGCCTTCGCCTACAAAATGAAGCTGGAAGCTATAAAAAGAACGGCAGGCCGTCCTTCTAAAAATGTGTCCCAAATTGGGACACAAAAACGTTCGGATCAAATTATGGCTGAAGAAATGGGTGAAAGCCGTAACCAGATTCAACGGTTTATCCGCTTTACCAACCTGATCCCGGAACTTCTGGACCTGGTGGACCAGAAGAAAATCTCCTTCAATCCTGCTGTGGAGCTGTCCTATCTGGCAGACTCGGAACAGCAGGATTTTTTAGAGGCCATGCAGGACACCCAGAACGCTCCTTCCCTGTCCCAGGCTCAGCGGATTAAGAAACTGAGTCAGGAGGGCCAGTGCAGCTACGAGGCCATCTTCGACATTATGGGCGAGGAAAAGAAGGCCGAAATGGACCGCGTGACCATCAAGAACGACGTACTGCGCAAGTATTTTCCCAAGTCCTACACCCCGAAACAGGTGGAAGATACCATTCTGAAACTTTTGGAAAAGTGGCAAAAGAAACGCCAGCGCAGTCAGGAACGCTGACTATCTGGCATCAATCACAAAATACAACACAAAAATTTGGAGGTAACGCCTATGGCAACCAAGAAAACTACGTCCACCATCACTACCCGGCAGGTTTATGAGAAGGTCTGTGCCGTAGAGAAGATGCTCAAGGAGTGTTTGGAGATGCCGCCTTCTTCGGCTTCTGCAAAGCAGCGCTAGCGGCAACTCCCCAAAAAGCTCGAAGGGGTACGCTTGAGCAGCTCGATATCCAGATCGTCGGTCAGCAGCTTGCCCAGATCAACCACCCGTTCTTCCAACAGACCGGCTACGCCATTGCACATACCGTACACCACCTGAGCGCCGCGGCTTTTGCAGCTCTCAAATACGCCTGCAAGGCTTGCGTTGATGACCGAAGTCGGGCCGCCGGACTGTCCCACGATAGCATTTTTACCCATGATGATTTCTCCTTTTTGTTGTGTTCCGTCTCTGCTTTTATTCTATTGCAAATGCAATAAAAACTGAATAGGTGGCATCGCCTGGATTCATAGCACTACTCAGTGGGCATATGAAACCCCAAGGGATGGATCTTAGGCCAACCATCCTATTGAGGATAGCGGCAAAGCCTTGCTGATCAGGAAAGACAGTGGATATGTTGTCCACACTCTGTTGGGGAGAATACAAGCTTATTCCGAGTTGCTGTGCGCAGCTCGATACAGGAAGCGGCATTTTAGAGGACAAAATAAACCGGATGCCAGAGAAAATCATCTATATAAATGGTTTTTTATCTCTTACTGTGGATTCAAGACGAGTCTATTGTAACGTTTTTGTTGTATGCAAGTCCTGAGCGGTCAAAAATTCAAATTATAAAAAATGGAACCTCAGCAAAAGAACCGTTCGTTTTTTTACTGAAGTTCCACCGGAGGCAAACAGCTCAACAGGCTGTCCACTGTACCAAAAGCCGGGAATTTTGATTTATAATTTGGGAATCAATTTTGTGTGTAGGCCACAATTTTGGAAATTTCAGCCGCAGCAGCCTTTAGGTCATTGGCCATCTGGAGATAGTTTTCGTTTGATTCAGCGATATCTGCCAGAGAAATTGCAGCTACAGCGTTACCTTGAGAATCAAGGATCGGAACACTGCAACACGCAGTCAAGTGGCCCAATTCAGCAAATTCGGTTGCATAACCCTGCTTTTTAATCTGTTCCAACTGTGCAATAAATCCCTCTTTAGAAGAGATGGTCTGATCGGTATAAGAGGTGAGTTCTATGTTATCAATCAGTGTGCGTTGCGCTTTGGGTGGGAGAAAAGCAATCAGCGCTTTGCCCAGAGCTGTCGCGTGGGCCGGCTTGCTGGAGCCGATGGAGCAGGTGGCAAGCCGTGCGTTTTCTGCGACATATTTATAAAGATAAACCACATTGGAGCCGTTCAATATGCCAAGAAAGGCAGTCTTGTTGTATTTTTCAGCCAGCCCGGGGAGATGAATGACACACTGCTGAACGAGGCTTTGATTGTTAGCATACTTCATCCCGAGCGCAAAAGTCTCGACCCCCAAGCAGTATTTTTTATCATTGTTTTCAACCGTGCTGATGTAGTTCAACTCCAATAGGGTATGGACAATTGCAAAAGCACTGCTTTTTGCCATGTCCATTTGATTGGCAATTTCCTGCAGGGTAATGCCATGCTCGCTATTGGCAATAATTTTGAGGATTGCCAAAGTGCGCTCAACGGTTCGATTCATGATTTACTACATCCTCCTCCAGGCCAAATCAACTTTAATCCAGAATGTATATTATCATTATATCGTTCTGTCGTCAAGCACTCCTGCCTAAAGTGCCTAAAGAGAGGGGGCTGCCGTATGTGCACGAATGGTTTTGAAGGATATCATAGAAACTCACGCAGACGTATCAGACCAAGATCCATGATCAGGCTCAAAAGATTCAGTGAGATTCTTATGATCCCCTACAGGTTGCACAATTCGCAAGTTGAATCTTTGTCAAAATGCGAGAAAAAGAAAAATCCGGGTTGACAGAATCAGGCGAATTCGTATATACTAAAATACAGAACTTGGTTCTTAAATACGAACCGCAAAGACTTGACGATTCATCAGTCATCATATAAAATAGTGGTTCTGGATGAACCACTATTTTATCGCTCCGATAAATGAGCCGGGTTCTTAATTAAGAACCGATGCAGAGAGGAATCAACATGGGCTTGCAGGTAGATCCAAAATGAACTTAAAAAACGGCAATTCTTTTTAGAGGGAAATATACCCAAGGCAGTTCTTTCTGTCTGTTTGCCCATGGCACTGTTCCAGCTGATCAACGAGTTGTTTCGGGTGTTTGATCTTGTAATTACCTCTCAGATCAACCCGGAATCCGTCTCGGCGGTGTCGTTTTTCAACCAGCTTAACAACTCCATCGTCTCGGTGGGGACCGGCCTTTCCATCGGTGCAGGCATTCTAATTGCGGGTTTGTATGGAGCTGGGGAGTATGAGAGGTTAAAAACCACCGTAAATACCACCTTTTTTATGGCCGGAGCCGCTGCCCTTGTCCTGGTGGCAGGGCTTATCCTGGGGGCTAGGCCTATTCTGCGTTTGGCAAACACTCCCGCCCAGCTTGTGGAAATCGGATTGAACTACTACCGGATCACTGCGCTGAATCTGTTTTTCACCTTCTTCAATAATGTCTATATCGCCATTGAAAAGGCCCGTGGGAATGGTTCCAAGATCATGCGGATCAACTTTGCAATGGCACTTACCAAGTTCTCGTTTTCCGCCTTTTTTGTTCTGGTACTCCACCAAGGGATTGTCATGATCGGAGTGGCCACCCTACTTTCCAACCTGGTGGTAACAGCAATCGGCCTTTATAATCTGCGTAACCCTGAAGATGTCTTTGGGCTGTCGTTCCGATATGTCAGGCTGAAGAACGACATCGTCAAAAAGATCGTTTCCATTTCCCTTCCGGTTATCGCCGAAAAATTCTCCTTCAGTGCAGGCAAAGTGGTCGTCAACTCGGTTGGCGTGAACTACGGCACCCAAACTGTGGGTGCGCTGGGCGTTTCAAACAGCGTCAGCGCTCTGTCTACGGTTCCGGCAGGAAGCATTGGAGATGGTGGGGCTGCTTTGATTCGACAGAACATCGGCCATGGAAATCCACAGCGAGCCCTGAAAATTTTTTCGGTGTGTCTTTTATAGTTAGAATTTTGTCTGGGGCGTTTTGGGATTCATTTTGACTTGGGTGTTTCTGGATCCGATCCTTGCGAGTTTCTCCAAAGGGGATGTGGCCTTTGCAGAACTGATTGCACAGATCTTTACTCTCGAAATGATCTCAAACGTATTTTTGGCGATCCATTCGGCAGTTATGGCACTGTTGTATGCCTTTGGATATACCAAATTGTCCTTCTATGTAAATTTCGCAAGACTCTTTGTTTTCCGGATTCCGATTCTCCTGTTCTTCCAGCATTGTACAACGCTTGCGGGCGGTCAGGCGATGGGTTTGGTGATGATGATCAGCAACGGCATGACTGGTCTGCTTGCTTTGGTGGTCGCTGCGGCGGTGCTGCACAAAGAATATGGAGCAGGCTGGATGAAGCAACTACTCAGTACTTGAATGAGTCTGATGCCAAAGTTGAATGCAGTACAGAAGAAAGGCGGTGACACTGTAAGATAGCGGGATCCCAGCAAAAATTTGCCCGAAATGCCTGGCGCAAACGGATTGCAAGCGGTATTTCTGGGCGCACGACAAGGAGGACGACACAAAGAATGGATCAACTTGAAATTAAGATGCGACAGCCGCACGGCAAAAAGCTCTTGCAGTCTTTGGCCAGTGATTGGCAGATTTATGTGCTGCTGTTGCCGGTGGTGATCTGGTTTGCACTGTGGGCCTATAAGCCGATGGGCGGTTTGCTCATCGCCTTTAAACGATTTGACTCCAGCCTGGGCGTATGGAACAGCGACTTTAAAGGCATTGCAAACTTTATGACCCTGGTATCGGGTGTCTACCAGACACAGTTTTGGCAGGCGTTCCGGAATACCTTTGTAATTAACGCATACAGCTTGGTATTTGGTTTCCCTGTGCCGATTATCCTGGCTATCCTGTTTGCGGAGATTGGCAACAGTTTTGTCCGGAAATTGACCCAGACGGCGACCTATCTGCCCCACTTTTTGTCTGAGGTTACCATCACCAGCATTACCATCATGCTGGTGTACAGCGGCGTAAACTCCACAGGCGTTCTGGCGGCATTGTTCCAGAGGCTGGACCTCATTGAACCGGGCGTTTCGCTGCTTTCCAACGCGAACTATTTCCGTCCACTGTACATTGCTGTTGGAATCTGGAAAGAGAGCGGCTACAGCTCGATTGTGTATTTTGCCGCCATCATGGGTATTTCGCCCACCTTGTATGAAGCTATGAAGGTGGACGGCGCAAATAAGCTCCAGGAGCTGCGGTATGTCACGATCCCGGGCATGGCACCGACCTTGATTATCATGGTGATTATGCGAATCGGCAACATGCTGTCTATCGGTTATGAGCGCGTCCTGCTGATGTACAACTCCAACATCTATGTGACCGCAGATGTTCTGTCTACCTTTGAACAACGCATCGGTATCCTTTCGGCCAACTATGGCGTTGGTGCGTCGGTTAGCTTGTTTAACTCCCTCATCGCCTTTGCGCTGGTGATTGGGGCAAACACAATTAGCCGGAATATTTCGGATACATCTTTGTGGTAAAGGAGGAAAAGAAAGATGGACCTTCTCAACCGAAGCGAAAAAATATTTAAAGTATGTGCGTATCTGCTGGTAATCGCCTTTGCAGCCGTGACGCTCTACCCGATCGTGTATGCGTTCAGCGTCTCCATCAGCGGCCGGGTGGCCTACGAGAGCGGGAGCATCGTGCTCCTGCCCAAGGATGTGACCCTGCAGGCTTACGACATGGTGCTCCACAGCAAGGGTTTCTGGATTGCCTATGCAAACACCCTGTTCTATACGGTGGTTGGCACGGCGTGGAGTATGTTTATCTCTCTGACCGGTGCCTACGCCCTGCAAAAGAAAAAGCTCAAGTTCCGCCGTCAATGGAACTTTTTGCTGGTGTTCACCATGTGGTTCAGCGCAGGCATGATTCCGCTTTATCTGAACTATAAGAGCATGAACGTGGACAACCGCTGGGGCATGATCATTGCCTTTGGCGTGCAGGCCTACAATATCATCCTTCTGCGGAACTATTTTGACAGCATCCCCAAGGAGATTGAAGAGGCTGCCCTGGTGGACGGCGCTACCGAATTCCAGCTGTTCTCCCGGATCTATGTGCCCATGTCCACGGCCAGTATTGCAACGGTGACCCTGTTCTATGCCATCAGCCGCTGGAACGGCTACTATTGGTCGAGAATGCTCCTGGCCGACCCGAACCAGCAGCCCCTCCAGGTCTATCTGCGGCAGCTGATTGAAAACTACCAGAAGTTGTACGACGAATCTCCGGTAGTTCTTTCCTATTCAGCAGACAGCCTGGCCTATGCAATCATCGTCTGTTCTATCATCCCGGTTTTGGTCATTTATCCCTATATTCAGAAATATTTTGCCAAGGGCGTCAACGTCGGCGGCGTAAAAGGATAACTTTTTAAAGAATAACACTCTTGTAGAAGAAAAGGAGAAAAACATGAAAATCAAACGGAGTGATTTTTTAAAGCTCATGTCTGTGACCGCTGCTTCGGCAGTTCTGGCGGGCTGCGGCTCGTCTGTTGTAGAACAGGCGGCCCAGAGCACGGCCAATTCCCAGGCCAGCAGTGGGCCGGCCCCGGCGGCTGAGCTGGATCTCAGCGAGAACATCGCCCTGAAAATCAACTATGCTGCGGGCAACAAATCCCGGACCATCACCTATAACCAGGAGTCTCCCTTGAATCTGCCCGACGGCACCAATGTCACCGCCGGTATGCTCAAGCCGGTGTGGAGCCACCTGAAGCAGGTGCTGAATGTGACCATCACCGATGTCACCACCCAGGACCAGAAGGCTACCGAGATGATCGATACCGCCTCCACCACCAACTTTGCAGAGGCAAATATTTTTGGCGGTAACTCCATCGCAGATGATCTGATGTACTATGGCACCGAGGGCAAATTTGTCAATCTGAGCCAGATGATGGATCAGGGTTACCTGCCCAATTTCCAGAATTATTTGGACGAGAATCCTGACGTTCGACGTGCAATCACCGCATATGACGGCAACATTTATCACATCCCCTACATTGCAGAGCTGAACAACTTTGCTCGCTCCTTCTGCGCCCGCCAGAGCTGGGTCGTGATGCTGCTGGATGTGGATGATGCCGCTTACGACACCGACACAGAGTTGACCTGCTATTATAAGGGGTTCTATGCCGGGGCCAATGCCCGCTATGGTGCTAACGGCGGCAGCGTGTCTCCCATGGAAGGCGTCACCATTACCAAAAAGACCGATCAGAACATTGTGGAGTTGCAGAACGCCCTCTCGGTGAAAAACGGCGAGACCCTGACTAGGACCTTTATCCAGTACATCAAGGACAACTACGACTACGCTTCTCCCTCCGAGCTGTTCCTGGGCGAGAAGGCCGCCTACGACATCGACGAGCTGGTGGCCCTGATGCGCTGCATCAAGGCAAACCCCGGCTACCTGACCGACGGAAGAGCGGATACGGTCTGGCCCATGTTCACCCGTCAGTCCAGCTATCGGGAGGATCTGCTGCGCCTTAGCACCTATTTTGACGGCGTGAAAGCACACAGTGCGGACTCCTACACCGCTCGCTGGTACATTGATGCAGATAATAATGTGCAATACACCTACTCCACCGAGGGCATGTACAATGTGCTGTGCTATCTGTCTGATATGGAGGCCGAGGGTCTGATCTACTCCGATTGCTATGACCTGACCAACAAGACCAACTTCCGCAGCACTCTGTGGGGAACGGATTCCAGTGACGCGCCTTCCTTTGGCTTTATCACCTTCGACTGGCAGGCATCCTCCACTGCGGACTCGCTGAACAGCGATGTTGTGGTGATCCTGCCGCCGGTCGCCAAGGTGAACGGCGTGTGGCAGTACTTCATCGACAACGGCCGCGCCATCAAACCCGACGGCTGGGCAATTTCGGCAGCGGGCTGCACGGACGAAAAGACTCTGCGCCGCGCCTGCGCTCTGTTTGACTACTTCTTCACCGAAGAGGGTTCCACGCTCCAGAACTACGGCCTGCCGATGAACTTGGAGGAGAACGGCAGCTACCAGGGTCCGGATGGAACCTCCTATCCCAAGTTTAACCAGTGGATGGTGGACACCTGCAATGCGGTGGCCAAGGGCGATTTGTCCACCTTTATGCGGGACTGGATGGGTAGCCTGATCCCCATTGGATACCAGAAAGACATCGGCTTTGAGTACCAGTATACTTCCGAGCGCGGCTTTGAGGGCTGGGTGCTGCTCCAGGGTTCCACCACGACCTTTGCAACCTACGCCGGCGAGGGCCCCAAGGGCGACAACCCCAATTATTACAAGATGATTCCGCCGGTCTTCTCCCTGACGCTCCGGCAGAAAGAGATGATCTCTGAAACCACTGCCATGGAGGAAGATGACGTCGTGGAAAAGATGTTTAACATCGTACGGTACAAGACCCGCAACAATCCCCCGCAGGGAATTACGATTCCGGCCAATTATGAGGAGTATCTGGCACAGTTTGAAGCGCGCAATCTCGCGGACTATGTTGTGGCCTACCAGCAGTCCTATGCAGCGATGCAGGCCGCAAACTGAACTCTGCAAACTGTATTCGGGGCAGGGCCTTTGGAATACAGAATTAGGAGGAACTTATGAGAAAACTTTTCAAAGGGCAGCGGATCCTTTCTGTGCTGTATATTCTGGCTTCCATCGGAATGTTTCTGTTTGCCCTGGCCTTTATGACGGAATATAATGATTTGTTTGGACTGAAACTGCCGCAGAACCAAGAAATCGCAATGTTCCACGACGTGATCCTTCAGACGTTTAACCGCCAGATTTTTGCCTGGTCGCTGGTGGGTGTGATCGGGATTGCTCTGATCGTTTTTCTGGAGATTCTGTCTTGTGTTCCGGATCGTTTTGCATTGGTTGTAATGTTGCTGCTGATGGTTGCCTGCTGTTATGGCGCAGCCAACTCGATCATGAATTTACAAGCAATTTCTGTTTACTATCAGGGATTGGATTTTCAGTACCTGTCTCTGGAGGGGCTTGAAAACTATCAGCTGCAGTTTACAACATTCCGGCTTGGAGTGGTGTTTAACGCACTTTACATCTTGGTGTGCAGCGCATTGGCGATCGATTTGACTGCGAGCCATTTGACATTTGTCCGCTTGAAAAAGGAGGGTGTTTGAGTATGCTGAAATCCATTCCTCCCGAAGAAAAGAAAACCTATGTGACGCTTTATAAAACGAACGGCTATTCTTACACCATGACGCTCCTGGCGATCATTGCCGAGTTTGTATATGTCACCACGATTTTGGATTCGATGCCCGTTAATTTCTGGATGGGTTTAACGGTCATCATGAATATCTTCGTGCTGTTTCTGGTATTTACCTGTGCAGTGAAGATCAATGTGTACAGTTCGCGATGGGCCGTGATCACACTGGCCGTTGGGGTGTACTTCCTTGTGAGGCAGTTCTTGATCGTGCCGGTATTTCTCCAGCCCTATGCACACGAGACGATTCTGCTTGTTTCCAACCTGATCGGATCCGTTCTCTTAATCATCGCAGGAGTGACCGGCACAGCCAAGGCAAAAAAACGCCAGGCCCTCCGGCAGAAGCTCGAGTGTATTGGTTCATAAAATCGGAGGCGTGTAGAGCAAATGGGAAAAATTCAATTCAAAAACGTTAATAAAATTTACCCAAATGGCTTCCATGCCATTCACGACTTTAACCTTACCATTGATGAAGGGGAGTTTATCGTGTTTGTCGGCCCCTCCGGGTGTGGCAAATCCACGGTTCTCCGAATGCTGGGCGGTCTGGAGCAAATCAGTTCGGGAGAAGTGATCCTGGATGGAAAAGTCGTTAACAAATGCCCACCGGTAGAGCGTGATATTGCGATCGTCTTTCAGGATTACGCCCTGTATGGCAACATGTCGGTCTACGAGAATGTGGGCATCAGCATGAAAGTCCAGCACGAAAAGGATACGGTTATCCTGGATAAAGTGCTGGAAGCTGCGGATACGGTTGAAATTACCGAATACCTGAACCGTCTGCCCAAGCAGCTGTCCGGCGGCCAAAAGCAGCGGGTGGCACTGGCCCGTGCCATTGTCCGCAAGCCGAAAGCGTTTCTGATGGACGAGCCCTTGTCGAACCTGGATGCCAAGCTGCGAAATTCCACCCGAATCGAGATTGTACGGCTGCAGCAGCGCCTTGGAGTGACAACCATCTATGTTACCCATGATCAGACCGAAGCCATGACCATGGCGGACCGGATCGTTGTCATGAAAGAGGGTGTGATCCAACAGGTGGGTACCCCGCAGGAGATTTACGCCGCTCCGGTCAACCTCTTTGTGGCCAGCTTTATCGGCACACCACAGATGAACTTTATCCCTGGCAAGCTGAGTGAAACCGGCTTTGAAAATGAAAGCTTCCGGCTTTCGCTGCCGGACGCGCTGAAAGCCAAGCTCCGCTCTTCGATCGGGAAAGAGGTTATCCTGGGCTTGCGCCCGGAGGCACTGGCAGTCTCGGAGGGTATCCAGGAGAATACCATCCCGGTGCGTCTGGAGGAAGTGGAGTATATGGGCCGGTACCAGATTGTTCATGCCATGGTTGGAGGCAGTTCACTGGTCCTGAGCGTCCCCTCCGACGTAAAGATCAATCCGGAGTTTTACGTCAGTCTCTCCATGGACAAGGCACATTTCTTTGATGGAGAGACAACCAGGAGTCTGTTGTGCAGAGAGGTGGAGGAAAATCATGCGTAAAGAAACCTCTAAGATCCAGATCACCGCAAAATTGCTGGTGGCTGCAGCGGCAATTGTGCATCTGATTTTCACCTATGTCCACACCAATGCCCTGCTGCTTCTGGAGGATCAAATTTGCGGGTTCATCATGTTCCTGTTTGTATTGCTGGGTCTTGTAACTCTGTTTGAAGCTACCCAGATCCACGGAGAAAGAATTCGAGAAGAGGTATTGACTGCGCTGCTCTGTATGGGCACTATCGCTCTGGGGATGCAGCTGGTTGGTATCTACCAGCAGGCGATCCAAATTCAGAGCAGCTTGGATGTCGCGGTGGTACAAAAAGCAATTCTGTTCAGTGCGGGCCTGATGACCGCTTTTGGAGCAGCAGGGATTTTGCTGATGGTCGATGCAGTCAAACGTTATTTTGGGAGCGAAAAGGTATGAAGAAGTTCCTGAAGAATTGGTTCACGGACAACCGGAAAGCCGGGCTGATGCGTTGGTGGCTGGCGGGAATGTGCTACTTCATGATCGGCTTTGGAACACAAGTAGGCGGATATTCCAGTCCGATTGATTTCATCTTCTTTTTAGGAGTCGGGATCGGCCTGGTGACAATCGTGGTCTATAACCCGATTGCCTACAATGTATTCCGGCTGACCCGGAATGGAGAGATTTTAAACCACACCTATCGCAACATTTCTGGTGCAAAAAAAGCAGCTCGGAATTTGGTGGAAATAGCCGCCAGTATGATTACAGTAATTTTGGTTTACCTGACCTATCAGAATCTGAATTTGCTGCTCAATCAGATGCTGGAACTCCCGGTTGAAACGGTTCTGATTCCAGGAGAACCGTTTGGCTTTGCAACACTGTATCTGCTGTTCTATACGGTCCTTTCAGAACTGGCTGCAAAGCTGCGGGACCGCAAAGAAAAAAGAGGCAAAAGAGTGAAATGAGGCGAGCCATTTGATTTTTATCGGAGACTTGGAACCCTACCGCAAAGAAATTTCGGGAAAGCGAAAAAAACAGTATCAAAGGCTTCTTGCACAGGCCGATCGCTATAAAACGATGGTCCTGCCTGAGGAACATCCCAAAGAAAGCACAACTTATATGGGCATTGCAATCCCCAATTTGGCGCTGGCCTATTGCCTCAGCGGTGACGAGGAATATCTGCACCAGGCAAAGCGATTTATTCGCACCGTGCTTTCCTATGAAAAATGGGGCAACGCCCATTTGGTAAATGTAGACCTGTCTGCTTCCTGGATTCTGTTTGGATTGTCTTTGGGATATGACTGGCTCAAGCCCTGGCTTTCCAGCGAGGAGCAGAAAAAAGTGTCGGACAAAATCCGGCATCACGCACAGATCATGCTGGATTACCGGCGCGAGACCTACGGCAAGGGTTGGTCCACCAACTTCTACCAGAACCATAACTGGATCAATATGACAGGTCTCGCCGCTGCGGGTTACGCCCTGCAAGGGGAAGATGAAGCCGCTGCACAGTACATTCAGGAAGCCAAAGAGGACTTTGCGCGGGTGTTCGCGCTGATGCCGGAGGACGGGTCGAACTATGAGGGCGCGACCTACTGGCGCTATGGCGGGATGTGGCTGTTTGTCTATGCCCATCTGCTGAAAGTACAGGAGGGCGAAGACTGGTTCCAGAAGAGCGAATATCTCAAAAATACCTTCTACTACCGGCTTTATCAGTCCTGTGCGGATCTGAAACGCCAACTGAACTACGGGGACTGCCATGACCGGTACAGTTCTCATACAGCCTGTGTGTATTATAAGGCCGCCGCAGAATATGGCGATGGCTACGCACAAAAGCTGGGCAACCTGGTGGTCGATGAGTTTTTGATGGAGGAGGCTCAGAACAGCAAGGTGAAACCCGGGATTCTGCCGGAAGCGGTGTTCGAGTTCTTGTGGTATGCACCCGATGTACCGGAAAAAGATCTCTCCAACCTGCCGCTGGTGCGCTACTTCGATGATCTGGGTCTACTGACGGTTCGCAGCAGTTGGGAACGAGATGCCAAAGTCCTGACTCTCAAGTGTAGTCCGCCGGGCGGTATCAAGCAGTGGAGAGAAGGCTGGAAGATCCGGAACGAAGAGGGGATCGAATTGTTCTCCCTGTCTCATCATCATCCGGATAACCTCTCCTACATCTTTACCCGCGGGAGCGATTATTTCACCTGTGAGGATGGATATAACCGCAACCTGATGCCGGACAACCACAATGTTCTGTTGGTGGATGGGCTTTACACCGATGCCGTAGATGTAAACGATGCGTATATGAGCAGCGTCCGGCAGCGTCTGGTGGCGGGCGAGCCCTTCTGCCCCGAACAGTATGCAGGGCGGGTGACCAAATTCCAGACAGAGGGCAGCCTGGTGCTCTATCGCGGCGAGACGGCCGGCGTGTACCCCGCCAAACAGGAAATGCAGGAAGTCAGCCGGGCGCTGATCACCGACGGTCTGCGGTTTTGGGTGTTTGTAGATCTGCTGCACAGCACACAGCCCCACACCTATTCTCTGATCTGTAACACGGACCGGAGAGCGCAGTTGGATGGGCAAACGGCCGTATACCCGCTGATGGGCGGAGAACTGTCTTACCATGTCTATTCGGACCGGCCTGTCTGCCAAAAGCAGTATCAGCAGCAGGTGGAAAGCGTCATGACCACCCAGGAGCAGGACAAAAAATGCCGGACAGAGATCCAGACCCTGGCAACCTGCTCTTCTGCGCCGGAAAAAGAACAAGTCTTTTTTGAGTGCTTTACCTTCTCGGATGATCCGGTGAAAGTTCAGCACAAGGGGCGGTCTCTTTTCCTGGAGTGCGGTGGTTGTTCCTATGAGGTAAAGGTTGGATACTGTGATTCCGCATCCAACACTACACCGATCCAAGTGGTATGTCAATCCAAGACGAAACAGGAATATTCCTTGTAAAAAAGGGGTATCCATCACCATAGGAGGGCTTTTGTGAATTATGTAAACGATCGGTTTCAAGAGCTGATGGGGCTGGAGATGAACCAGAAGGCGCTTGAAGTCATGAAGAAAGATGTCGATGCATTTATGCCCGGCTTTTCCGATTCCCCGGAGAAGCTGAGCCGATGGGGTCACCATTACTTCTGCGACGACGATGGTGGCCGCCTGATCTTTGACCTGAACTCGCCGAAGGAACACCGCTGTGTTGTCTGTGGGAAAGTCTATCGGGACGAGACGCAGAACGGCGTTTGGATTACCTTCTATCGCAACCGGGCTGTTGTGATGACTCTGGTTTCCGCCCTGATCTACAGGGCCACCGGCGAGACCAAGTACCGGGATTATGCGGTCCGGGTCATGGAGTTCTACGCAGAGCATTATCAGGAGTTCCAGCTGCACAACAAAGAAAATGTCCTCTGCGAAAGTTACGACAACATGGTGTGGGGCTGCGGTAAGATGATGCCCCAGGGCCTCAACGAGGCGATCGTAGCCATCCGGTTTATCCAGACCATCGAGATTCTGCGAGATGAGCTGGATTCGGCCTGGTTGGAGCGTATCCACCAGAAACTGTTCCGCGAGATGTTCCGCTTGATGGCTCCGCAGGCGGTTGCCATCCACAACATCAGCTGCTGGTCGCTCTCTGCAATCGGTGTTATGGGCTTGGCCATGCACGATCAGGAAATGATCGACTACGCCTTCAAGAGCCAGTTCAATATGCACGAGCAGCTGAAAAAGGGCGTCACCAAGGACGGCTTCTGGTACGAAGGGTCAATTCACTACAACTTCTTCCTCTTGGAGGGCGTTTCCTATCTGTTCCTGTTCAGCAAAATTTACGATTACGATTTTGGTCAGGAAAGCACCGCTATTTTGGAGCGGATGTTTGTGCAAGCGTACCAGTACGCTTTTGACAATCTCTATCTGCCTAATCCCAACGATGGCTGGCCGGATCTGAATCTGAAAACCTTCAGCTATGTTTATCATACGGCAGCCCGGGCCTTTGGCGAGTACAGCCCGGTAGGAAATATCCTCAAAATCATTGAGGCAGATCCCGCGCCGAGAACCACTTTGCCGCTGTCGGAGCCCTATTACTGCTGCGGAACCATCTGCCTGGAGCGGCTGCTGTTCAACATCGATTTCAATTATGCGGACTACAAGCCCGTCCCCCACCGCTCGATGACTTTCCCCACTTCCAACTTTGCTATGCTACGGAACGATTCCTGGAATGTGTTCTTGAAGTACGGCCTGAATGGGCGTTCTCATGCCCACCCGGACATCATGAACATTGAGGTAATGTACAAAAAGCTTCGCCTGTCTCGGGATCTGTCCAACGCGGGCTATCAGTCGCGGCTGTGCAACGAGTGGCACCGTAAAACCCTGGCACACAACACAGTGTGCTGGAACGGAACCGACATTACCTCGGTCGAACCGGGCAAATGCCTGCTGTTTGAGAACGACCGGGTGCGCTGCAAGGCCGAGAACGTTTATGAGGGCATCGACTACACAAGAGAGCTGAAGATCACCGAGAATTCCGTTCTGGATTACTTCCAGGTAGAGGGCAAAACCGGCGTTTACGATTATACCTTCCACTTTGAGCCGGGAATTGAGCTGTCCTGCGACCTGCCGACGGAAGCGGCGGACCTGGGCTTCTCGGAGAACGGCTATCAGCACGTTCTGGAAACCAAGAAAGTAAAACAGATCAGAATGCTGTGGTTCTGCGGGCTCAGCTGGGGGCAGAGTCGATGCAGGTTCGGGTCGATCTCCAGGAAGGGCAGGAACTGTTCCTCCTGAAAACCAAGGACAACCCCGTGAATCGGATCCGGAATACGGTTTTGATCCGAAGTGTGGGGGACAAGGCTACCTATCAAATGCAGTTAACCGTTTAAGGTTACAATAATTTTTTACTTATGATGGAGGTTTTATTATGAGAGCAGTTATTACTGGTGCAACCGGCGGCATTGGTGGCGCAACCGCAGAGGCACTGGGCCGGGCAGGATACGAGGTCATCATTACCGGCATCGATCTGGAGGCTGGCAAAAAGGTGCTCGATAAGCTGGAGAGCCAGGGCATCAAGGTCCACTTCTATGCCTGCGATGCTACCAACGAGGAGCAGGTGAACGAGACCTTCGCCAAGATCGGCGAGGAGTTTGGTTCTCTGGATCTGCTGGTCAACAACGTAGGCGGCCTGGGCGGTCGGCAGCGTGTGTCCGAGATGGAGACCGGCTTTATGCGGAAGGTCATGGCTCTGAACTTTGACAGCGTGTTCTTCAACACTCGGGCCGCCCTGCCCCTGCTGAAGAAGGGCAAGGATGCCTCGATCATCAACTTCAGCACCATCGCCGTGACCAGTGGTGCCGGCATCGGCGCTTCCATCTATGCAGCTTCCAAGGGCGCTGTCCAGAGTTACACTCGTGCTCTGGCAAAGGATCTGGCCGAGTTCGGCATCCGCGCCAACATGGTTTCTCCCGGCACCATCGACACTGCCTTCCACGCTGCGACTGACCGCGCCCTGGTGGAGAGCTGGAAGGACAGCATCCTGATGAAGCGGCTGGGCGACCCCCGCGAAGTGGCGGACGTGATCGTCTTCCTGGCATCGGAGAAGGCTTCCTTTATCACGGGCGAAGTGATCCAGATCAACGGCGGCCAGGCATTCATCTAAGGCTTCAGGCTGAAAAACTAGAAACAGGGGGTTCCCTATGGTATTGAAATATGAGGACATTCAGCCCACCTGCCCGGCTCCGGGAATCACCCGCCGGATCCTTGCCCATGGCGGCGGGATGATGGGGGTGGAAGCGAGCTTTCAGAAAGGTGCTGTGGGCGAAGCACATCGTCATCCCCATGAGCAGGTGAGTTATATTCTGTCCGGCTGCTTTGAATACGAAGTAGAAGGTCAGAAGTACATCCTGCACAAAGGCGACAGCTATTATGTTGCTCCCGATCTGCTTCACGGTGCAGTGGCCCTGGAAGAGGGCGTAATTCTGGACATCTTTACTCCGCAGCGGACGGATTTTCTCTGAATCGCAGACACTGACAGCAGGGGGCTGGAGCGTGACGTTTACCCCATTGTGCAGTATGAAATCTTTTCCAGCGCTGGTGCGACTTGAGTTGAACTTGAAATAGCACCTGGCTTCCTGGATTTCTTCTCAACACGCAGACACAAAACTCTAATTCTCTTCCTAACAAAATACGAGCATTATCACAAACACTTCTCCTTACATTTGCTCCTTCTCCCTGAAAAAGCCGGTACAGAAGCCCGTCGCCATCGACGCGGGTCTGTACCGGCTTTGTGTGTTTGGTGGAACTTTATAAAATAGCGTGAAGCCAGCCCCATGCACCCCAAAAGGGCTCAGCGCAAGAGAGCCAGCCCCAAGTTCTGAAAAAGGTGGGAGGGTGGGTGTTCGGATGAAAAGACGCGGATTTTGCCAAAGCATAAACTCCCGGAACGGATGCAAAATGCAGGTTGATTTTTATTTTTGGTACATAAGGTCGTAGGCTTCTTGATAATTTTCCAATACGGTTTCGATCCCCATTTCTTTCAGCTGCCGATAAAACTGGTCAAAGGTATCCAGGCTTTCTACGCCCATCACATAGCGGTTGAATTGCTGGGTGACATAGGCAGAGACTTCACGCATACAGGGATCAGCCCTCGTAGCCCATGGTAAACCTTTTCTGTTTTACGGCGGTAGTTCTGATTCATTCTTCACAGCTCCTTTGCGCAAGATACAACCATTTATCTTATTATAATAAATCTTTGCGCTGTTTTCAAGAACAAATACAACAACTATTAGCGATGAAAAAATATACGGCTATATTTCAGTGTGAAGCCTGAATATAGCCGTATTTCTGCTTTATGGAAGATTTAATTGTTCTCCTCAAAGTTCTCGACCTGCTCCATGACTTTTTTGAAAACTTCGGGGCTGTACTGTGTTCAGCTTTTCATTCGGACTGCGACCCAAAAGGAACGCATTGTTGTGGCAAGCAGTGCAGACGTATATACATCTGCTTATTTTGCGTTGCAAAATGCTTGTTGGGGAGTGCCCCAAGCCCCTTTGATCTGCATTTTCCAATGCAGGCTGCGCATCCCTGCGGGACGCTTTTTACCCGGTGATGCTTTCCGGGTCATTGAGAACTTGCATAAGGTGAGAAGCGGCTTCTGCCAGAGAAGCATACTTCATCTGTTCCGGGACAGGCGCATTCAGAAGCGAAATGCCCCATTCCTGCATACATTTCGCAAGCTCCTTCTGCGCCAGCAGTGCAGCCTCCCGGCGCACTTCCGGGGAAGCGTCTGCATCCAGAACGTAGGCAGCATGAAATCCGCCGTTGCGGTCTTCCGTCAATTGCACCATAGAATTGTGGTCAATCCAGAAGTGGCAGAACCAGACCCTGCCGCCGATTTCTTCCATTCCGGAGCGCAGTTCTTCTTCATCGCTCCATTGCGGCACTTCGGAGAGAATACTCTGCAACTGCTCATACGCCTGCTGTTCAGCAGGGGTGACTTTCTTGCAGTGGTATTCCCGCTGAATGGCGCGCTGCCAGTACAGCGCCAGCTTGCCCTGTTTTGCTCGCTCGATTGCATCCTGAACATCAGCTAAAATGTTGTACTGCGGTTCTCTCATTTTGGCACCCCCAAACAATCAACTCTTTAGGAAATAATGCATTCCATAAGAATGATTATAGTCGAAAGGAATGCAAAAGAAAAGCGCACCGGCTAAATTTCAGCCGATGCGCTTGCAAAGTTTGTGGTTTATTCCTCGTTTGTGAGGTAAGGGAGATTGCCGATATAGGTATCCAGCAGATCGAGCGCCGCTTTTTTCTGGACGGGGGTCAAATGTTCCAGCCGCTTGCGGATCTCGTCATCGGTCACATGGGATGCACTGGGGACCAGATCACACAACAATGTGTCTGCGGAAATATTCAGAGCATTCAGAAGTTTAACAATAGTGGCAAGACCGGGTTCCTTTAAGCCACGCTCTACCATGCCGATATAGTTGGAGGAAAGCTCGGATTTTTCCGCAAGCTGTTCCAACGTCAACCCATGCTTTATACGCTGCTCCCGTAGTCGCTGTCCAAAAAGCTCTTTCATAGTGCAACCTCATCCTATCGTGTTCTTTACACTCTATAGGATACCTGTTGGTCGCACCAATATACACAATCCAAAGAGATAAACAATTCCGTTAAAGATTGAATCAACAAAAAAAGATTGCCGGAAACCGACCACTCACGGTCAGTTCCCGGCAATCTGCTTTTATCGAGCCTGCTCGTTCTCCTGTGCTGGTTTTTCCTCCGCAAAAAATCGTTCCACATTTTTCTGTGCCCGAACCAGTTCCTGCATCTCGTTCCGTGCCTTGCGGTATTCCGGGTAGGCTGCTTTCTTTTTTGTCAGCAGCTCTGCGAACTCCGCATCCAACGCCTTGACCTTGGGCAATTTTTGCAGCCCGGCTTCGTCAAAGGCAGCTTTCGCCGCCTTGTGCAGAGCAATCTCCTCCCGGTGGGCTTCCAAAAACTTTTTGCTGTATCCCGACTTACGGTAGGCATCATAGACCGGGCGGGTCTTGGCGTAGTTGATGATGTGGGTTTTCAGGACGGCAATCTCCGTCAACCTCGCTTCTGCCGCCTTGATGGAATCTCCCAAGGCATGATACCGTTCCGTTGCCGCCGCTGCACGTTCCCGCAGTTCCTCGGCGCTGCTGATTTTCTGCTCCTGCAAGAACAGCAGAGTCTTAGACGTCTCTTTCAGGTTGAACTTCGTTGCCCACTTTTTGTAGCCGACGCTTTTGCCCTCGGCCATTTTTCTCTGAATGTCCACCAGCAACTGGAAGGGCTGTTCTTTGGGCGGCTTCTTCTGGTACGGCTGGTGTTTCGCCCTGCCCTCCAGCACCGCTTTAATCTCGTCCTCGCCATAGCCGATGCCCAGTGTGCGGAAACGGATAAAGCGTTTCTGCCGCACACCCTTCACCGCCGTGTGCTTGCCACGCTTCACCTCATAGCCCTGCTGCTCCAGCTTTTGCAGAAACGCTTCGTAATCCTCCGGCTTTTCTGCAAGGATGGTGTCGATGATTCCGCACAGGCGGTCACGGTTGCTTTCTTTGGGCGGGTAGACGATGCGCTTCTGCCGCTCCCGGTAGGGCTTCTTTTCAATGACGGACAACTGGTGCTCTAAGCAAATCAGGTCACTCAACCGCTGCACTGCCAACGCCGAAAAGCAAAAAATCCCGGAACTTTCTGGTGCTATCCATCGCTGTGGAGTTGAAGATCACATGGTTGTGGATATGCGCCCGGTCGGTGTGGGTGGCAACGATAAAGGCGTGTTTACCCTTCAAAAATCGCTCGGCAAACTCGTAGCCGATGCGGTTGGCTTCCTCCGGCGTAACTTCTCCCGGCTTGAAGGATTGCCGCACCTGATAAGCAATCACATCGCTTTTCTGCCTGCGCCCGGTCATCAGTTCATACTGCCGCTTGGACAGCATAAATTCCTCGTCTGCGGTCAAATGGCTGCACTGGTAGCTGCTGACCAGCGCTCCCTATTCGTTTTGTCAGGATTCTTCGCATAGTCCGTGCGGCTTTTCAGACAGGCCGCAACCGACTTGCCTTTGTTTTTGTGCAGCGCAATCAGCCGTGTTGCTGCCAGCATCATCACCCCCTATTGAAAAGAAAAAATGCCGCACATCGGCGGCATCGAGATCATTTGGATAATTTTTCGTAATCGGCAGCACCTGCCAGATACATCGCCTTGTAACGGGCACATTCCAGCTCGTTGCAGATCTCATCTAAGGCAAGGTATTGCTTCCATGCTTCGTTACCGATGACGCTCTGCAGGGCTTTCTCAGCCGCTATTTTGGCTTTTTTCAGCCGCCGATAGTTTTCATTCTCACCCAGCATTTCAGAAAAAATCGTGCTGCTGTGCTCAGAATAGTATTCCTCTATCTTCTGGTTTTCCATAGCACCCCTCACAATCCGGCAACCCAGCCACTAAAACGTTCTGCTGCATCTGCAATCAAAGCGCCCATAAAAATCAACACAAAGCATCCAAACTCTGCTACCAGCAAAATCAAAAATTGCAGCCACTCCCGGCAGTACAGCGTATAAAGACCGCAGCCGAAAACATACAGCATGGGCAGAGCCAGCACAAACGCCGACAGGTTCAGCGTCCATTTCAGCATCAGCGCAAGGAAAGCCGTAAGCAGCCAAAACGGGAAAACGATCATCTTGAAAACGAACCTCATATCCAGCACCTGCCTTTCGTCCCTATTATAAGGGCATCTCCACACCCCTTGCAAGGATGTCAACCCTTATGTAACCCCGCAGCCCTCCCACTGCGGGGTGAAATTTTAGAGTTCTGCCAGCCGGGAAAGAATTTTTCTGCCAATGTCGATCAGCTCATCCAACCGCTGCCGCAGGTCCTCCATGTCGGCGGCGTAGACCCGACCGTTTTCATTGGCGGCTTTGGCATACTGGTTCAGATTGTTGCTGCACATTTGGAGCAGATACGCCATGCGACGCAGCTCCTTCAGGTCAAGGTGCAGGCAGTAGCCGTCCAGTGCCATCTTGCGGATATAGGCACTCAGGCTGCGGATGCCCATGCCCAGCATCTTTTCATAAATGCGGTTCTTCTCGGCTTTTGTGGTTCTCAGGATGATGATCTCGTCCCGCTTTTCCCTCACCGGGCATCACCGTCCTTGTCCAGATAGCTTTTGAACGGACGGACAGGTTCAGCTTCATCCTTTTTCTCATCCAATGCCGCCAGCACCGAGGGGCGGCGAGGTGCATCTTCCTGTTCTTCCTCGTCCTGTTCCGGCTCGTGGCTTTTTTCATCCACATCCAACTGGGCGTTCAGCTCCGCAAGGCGAGCCGACTTTTCAGCCAGTTCTTCTTCCTGCGGGAAGGGCTTTTCCACCTCGATTTGCGCTGCCGCCTGCTGCTGATGCAGAGTGGCTAGTTCATTCTCAGCAGAGTTAATGCGCTCCGGGAAATTGTTCAAGGAGTTGTCCAGACGGATAATGTTGCCCAGAGGGTCGGTGCCCAAAGGTACCGTGTACTTCCGCTGGCCCTTCAAAAGTGCCTGATACTCGCTGCGGAAGGTGTCGAAACGCAGGGACAGTTCAAAGCCCCGATAGCTGCCGATCACTTTTTCTTCGGCGTTGGGCAGTTCGGAACAGGCAAGCACCAGACGCTCACCGGCGGTCTTTTTCTCGTCGTAGGCAACACCCTTGATGGTCATGCCGCAAAACTCCTCCTTGCCCTGCGGGTGGGCGTCGGCAAGCTGTGCATCCGCTTTCACCCCAGCAATATAGGCGTTCGTTTCCTGAATGTCAGCCGGGAATTTGGTCAGCAGCTTGTCTTGCAGACGGAATTTCTGGCTCTGGTGGTCGGCTTTCAGAACTTTGAGTTTTGCGACCTGAACATCCAAATCCATCTTCTCCTTGATGAGCGGATTTCCGGCACACAATGCCTTGATTTCCGCATAGGAAAGCGCCTGTTCGTCTACATCCTCGCAGGAGCGCACCGGGGATTTGCTGGTCATAATTTGGCTGATGAATCGCTGCTTATTCTCAAGTGTCTGAAACAAGTACGAGTCAAATGTCCCTTCCGTAACGTAATTGAACACCTTGACTTCCTTATTCATATTGCCCTGACGGATGATGCGACCATTGCGCTGGGTCATGTCGCTGGGCTTCCAGCCAACATCCAGATGATGCACCGCCACAAGTCGGGACTGGACGTTGGTGCCCGCTCCCATTTTCGCCGTGCTTCCGAGCAAAACTCGCACATCGCCGGAGCGCACTTTGGAGAACAATGCCGCCTTTTTGCTTCGGTATCTGCGTTGTGGATAAACTCGATCTCGTTTTCCGGCACACCGGCAGCGATCAGCTTTTTGCGAATGTCATCGTAGACGTTGAAATTGCCATCGTTCTTTGGTGTCGAGAGGTCGCAGAACAAAAGCTGGGTCAACTTCTGGTCTTTGCCATCTTCCCAGATCTTCAGCACGTTCTGAACGCATACGTTCAGCTTGCTGTTGGGGTCGTCCGGCAGCATGGGGTTCATCAGGCGCACATCCAAGCCGATCTTTCTGCCGTCGTTTGTGACGCAGAGCATATTGTCCACGGAGGCATCTACTGCACCGGAGTGGATTTCTGCCGCACGCTTGCTCAGTTCCTGCACCATTTCCTTCTGAATTTCCGAGGGCTTTGCCACCACGGTTTCAAACTTTGCCTCCGGCACAGGCAGATGAAGCTGGTCAGATGTTTTAATGTCCGCAACCTCCTTGAACATGGACATCAGTTCCGGGAGATTGAAGAACTTGGCAAATCTCGTTTTCGCCCGATAGCCTGTACCTTCCGGCGCAAGCTCGATTGCAGTGGTGGTCTCGCCAAAGGTGGATGCCCAGCAGTCGAAGTGGGTCAGCTTTTTCTGCTGGAGAGTGCTGTACTGGAGATAGCGCATGACCGTGTACAACTCGGTCATGGAGTTGCTCACCGGGGTGCCGGTAGCGAACACCACGCCACGCCCGCCGGTGATCTCGTCCAGATAGCGGCACTTGCCGAACATATCGCTGGATTTCTGGGCTTCGCTGGTGGATAATCCTGCGACATTTCGCATTTTTGTGGTCAAAAAGAGGTTCTTGTAAAAATGACTTTCATCCACAAAGAGCCTGTCAACGCCCAGTTGCTCAAAGGTAATTACATCATCCTTGCGCTCATCGGAGCGCAGTTTTTCCAGCTTGGTTTCCAGCGTTTTCCGGGTCTTTTCCATCTGCTTGATGGAGAAATTCTCGCCTGCGTGGGCTTTCAGCTCGTTAATGGCGGCAAGGGTCTCGTAAATCTGCTCCTGAATGATGCGCTCCTGCCGCTCAAAGGACAGCGGAATGCGTTCAAACTGCGAATGCCCGATGATGACAGCATCGTAGTCGCCGGTAGCGATGCGGGCGCAGAATTTTTTGCGGTTGGCAGTCTCAAAGTCCTTGCGTCGTGCCACCAGAAGTTTTGCGTTAGGGTAGAGGTTCAAAAACTCCGAAGCCCATTGCTCAGTCAGGTGATTGGGCACGACAAAAAGGCTTTTCTGGCATAGTCCCAGCCGTTTTGCTTCCATGGCAGACGCTGCCATTTCGTAGGTCTTGCCCGCGCCCACTTCGTGTGCAAGCAACGTATTACCGCCATAAAGCACATGAGCGATGGCGTTGCGCTGGTGTTCCCGGAGGGTGATCTCCGGGTTCATGCCCACGAATTTGATGTGACTTCCGTCATACTCACGGGGTCTGGTGCTGTTGAACAACTCATTGTACTGTTTTACCAGCGCAATGCGCCGCTGGGGGTCCTGCCAGACCCAGTTGGCAAAAGCGTCCTTGATGACCTGCTGTTTCTGCTGTGCCAGCATGGTCTCCCGCTTGTTCAGCACACGCTTGGGTTTGCCCTCGGCATCCTCGATGGTGTCATAGATGCGGACATCCTTCAGGTTCAAGGTTTCTTCCAAGATCTTATAGGCGTTGGCACGGCTGGTGCCGTAGGTCTCGGAGGAAATAATGTCGCTCCGCCCGGTGGCAGTCTTGCCCTCCACACGCCACTCGGCGGTGTAGGGCGAATATCTCACCTTGACTGCATGACGCAGATAGTAGGGGATCTGGAAGGTCTCAGTCATAAACTTTTGGATAATGTCCGGGTCGAGCCATGTTGCACCCAAGCGCACATCAATTTCGGAGGCTTCCAGTTCTCTGGGCTGCGCCTTGGTCAGCGCCTCCACATTGACGGCAAATTCCGGGTTGGTCTCGGCGGCAAACTGCGCCATCCGCAGCTTTGCCCGGACATCCCCGGACAGGTACTCGTCTGCCATCTGCCAGCCTGCTTCCGGGTCGGTAGGGTCGGCGGCAGGGTCTTTGAACGATCACGCCGGAAAGTTCGTTGGTAATGCGCTCGTACTCGCCGGGGGTTCCAGCAGCTCTGCCATATAGGGCAAGTCTACTTTGCCATGCTCACCAATAGATACCGTCAACGC